>OGQQ01001012.1_pt1 | contig 24130 bp, 22 predicted proteins | sample 1553281 | NCBI WGS metagenome assembly OGQQ01 (sample SAMEA2579937, study PRJEB22360) | human gut metagenome | biome: human gut; feature: human-associated habitat; material: faeces | place: Denmark | collected 2008/2010 | reverse complement strand
CTATGGCAATTATAGTATCGCAGAGAATAAAAATTGGAGAGTAGTAAAATAAATTATTACCAATTTTACTATTCTTGATACTTAGATATTGAGAGTAATAATGTAGAAAAGAGTCAGCAGGTTTACGCTTGCTGGCTTTCTTTTTATGGTGGTGAGAAAATAGAGTAATTCCAGTTATATATACCTTTTACAAAATAGTACACTAACTTAGAATCATCAATGAAGAATATTAGTATCTTTGGGAAGATAGCGCACATTAATAAATGCAGTGAGTAATTAATTTTATAGGATGAATAAGGTAGATATAAAACTGATAAATGCCTTTTTAGAACGTGATAGGCAAAATATAAAGGCTGATTTAGAAAGCTACAAAGACCTCTACTGCGCAGCTACATCATACAACAGTTCTAATATTAAACATGGTCATCAAAGACGAATTAATCCTAATATTTTAAAAGAGTTTGCACAAAAAGTTTTGGAGAAAGAAACAGAACTAGAAAATGCAAAGTCATTTGATGACATATATACAATAATTAAATCTTGTAAAATATACAAAATAGGGCGTTTAGCTATATATGATACTGCCATACGAATAGCCTATCTAAAAGGATTAGAACCCACTGAAGTATATTTGCAACAAGGGGCTAGTTGGGGGGCACATAAATTATGTATTCATGGAAAGTCTGTCAACAGAGATAAATTTGATGATTTAGGATTGAAAGATTTTAAAATACATGAAATAGAATGTTTTCTATGTATATACCATAAATGCTTTGATTGCCTTTATATAGATTCATGTCCTTATATTGTAACACCTACTTTATTCCCAACTAAAAAAGGGATATGTAAGAGATAAAACACCCAAAGTAATACAAAGGCCTGTTTTGTCAGACTTAAGTCCTATTCTTTATTCTAATCGAATTTTTACATTCTTTATTGGTGGTTATTATTTTTATATTCAACAACTTACAAAGAATGACTATTTTTGGGCTTTGCAAAATATTCACTTATACATCTAATCTTATACATCTGAACATTGTGAATTTGAAGTATTCTAACACAACGATTAACCGTCTGGATTGGAATGATATGTTCAGTCTGGTATGAAATTTCAGTTATATATACCTTTTACCAAATTTTCCACCAACTCAAAGTATATGAGTATAAGAGTATATAAAGTCAGTATTTTATTACTCCATTACGATAGACAAGAAGTATAAACTTTAAATGTAATTGCCTATGAAGAATAACCATTAAAGAATAAAAAACAAAGAGAGTTCAATAATATATTATAAAATTTGGTGCACTTTTAGGTGTCCTGTTATAAAGAAAATTGGTGCACTTTTGAAGGTGCACCAAAATATAGAAACATTTCATTTTACTTATTGTTAATCGGAGACGAGACATCCCGCCAGTGGTTCCCACCTTATTCCGGTCGGCATACGGGGTGCAGTCAATTTAAGGTTAGTCTTAGCCCACCTTTGGCGAAAGGCGAAAATTTAAGAGGATAAGCGATGGCTTGGGTGTCACTTTCCGGACCATCGTCGAAAACCAATAAGCGACTAAGCATGTAGAAAGCATATGGATTCCGTGTTTGGACCAGGGTTCGATTCCCTGCTGCTCCACAACAAACGCTGATTATCAGTATTTTACAAAAACAACACCCAATTTTACACCCGGATTTGTAAAATTGGGTGTTTTTTAATTAATACCTAATTTGAAAGTTGTATATTATTCTTAATGAAAAAAATTAAACTAAATCTTTATCTTTAACTTTTGTCCCGGACGAATGTCTTTGACCTGATTTTCAGAGATTCCGTTCCAGCGCATAATATCCTTATTCGATACTCCCGGATATTTCTTGGCGATAGACCAAAGGTTTTCTCCTTTCCGGACGGTATACAATACAAACTCACCATCGATCGTTTCGACTTTCGGGGCTGAGGCTACGTTATCTTCCTTACCGGTATAAGCAGCCTTATTCTTGTATTGATTGGCTTTTTTCTCAGGTACATACACCACCAATTTTTGCCCCGGCCGGATCGTCATCCGTTTATTGAGGTTGTTCCAGTATTTCAGGTCGGCCAAGCGGACATTGAATTTCATAGCAATAGCTCCGGGTACATCACCACTTTTCACAGTATATACCAAACGGGCCCGTCCGTCCTGTCCCAAAGCCTGTGCATGCACTTTAATCCGGTTTTTAGGATCGGCGCTCCGATCGTTATCGTTGAAATATTTACTGCGGTTACAAGCAAAAATAGAATCCTGATTATCGATAAAACTACCGATATGGTTATAAGGCATCTTCAAAGCGTACGATTTTCCAAAACCGGCAGGAATAACGTCGGCCCGGTACTGAGGGTTCAAATCACGCAATTCTTCAACAGAAAAATCCAGCTTGGCCGCAATTTGCTCGAAATGCAAAGCATCGTTCACCATAATACTGTCACACATCGGCGGCAAGGTTGATTCTATCGGGAAAATGCCATGTTCTTTATAATAAGCGAATACATAATTCGCAGCGATAAAAGCGGGCACATATCCCCGGGTCTCTCTAGGCAGATGATAGTATATATCCCAATAATTCTTTTTTCCTCCGGAACGACGAATCGCTTTATTGACATTCCCCGGCCCACAGTTATAAGCAGCTATCACCAGAATCCAGTCTTCATAAATAGCATACAGATCGTTCAGATAGCGAACTGCCGCCTGAGTTGCTTTTACCGGATCACGGCGTTCGTCGACATAGGAATTGATTTCAAGCTTATACATTTTCCCTGTGCCGTACATGAATTGCCACAATCCACAGGCCCCCGCCCTGGATAAAGCTTTCGGATTTAAAGCACTCTCGATTACAGGCAAATATTTCAGTTCCAAAGGCATACACTCTGCATCCAACGCTTCTTCGAAAATGGGGAAATAATATTCACTCCGTCCTAACATATTGGCTACCTGCAACCGTTTTTTCACCGTATACAGTTCGATGTACGTACGGACAATATCGTTGAACGACAATGGAACGGCAGATTGTAAAGAATCCAAACGCAACAGATAAACCGAATCGTTACAGGGAACAATATTTTTACAACTCTCTGCTATACAAAGCGAATCGACATAATAAGTACTATCCCGTTTCCCTGTATACCAGCTCGTATAATAATAATCCAATTTCTCCAGAAAAGATTCCGGAATAGAATCCGTTATAATCTGATTTTCAATTACAGTATCTTGCTCTACCGAAGCAACACTATCTTTAGACACCACATTCACCCCGCATACAGCATGATATAGCAGACAGGATACAGCAAAAAACAAAAAACGTATCATCTCGCGTTAAAAATTAAAAGTTAAAGTCAAACCGATACTTCCTCCGCTAACAGGACTATAGGAAGAAGTAGGTTGTAAATTAAAACTCAGATTATCATCTATCTCAAAATCATAAAAATGCGCATACACCGTGGCATCGATAATATTAATGGCATAAATAGCGGCCATCACAATATAGCACAAATCCCGGTTCCGCTTAAAAGAAGTTTTCCGGTTACTCAACGTATTTTTAAACCAGGTTTGTCCCTGGGATGTTTGCAAATAAGGATCGGTCTCCACATCGAAAGCTTTGGGAATTTTATCCCACGCGGGATTTTGCGGATAAGGCGTATCCGGATCTTTGGCTTTCGCATCCAGATACTGCACCCATTCGACATAAGCATCCCGATACTCCTTGAAACGCTTCTGGTTCCAGGCAATACCATAAATATCGGCAGCCATACCCCCGTACAGGATAGGCACTTTCCACCATTGTCCGTTGTATATCTGTCCCGATCCGGGAAGAAGCATAGCCATAATCGTGGCTTTATGAGGAGAATGAGGTTTCCGGACGATCTTCTCAAAAGCTTTAAGCGTATCGTCGGCAGTTACTAGCTGAGTCACCGAATCTTGCGATAAACTCAATGCTTTCACACTAAGTCCTGCCAGAATGGCTACTATCAAACAAACAATTTTTCTCATTCAATCTTATCCAACAACTCGATGATCTTTTCCAGTTCTGCATCAGACTTAAAGCCTATAATAATTTTTCCTTTCCCGCTTTCATTGCGTTTCAGTTCCACCTTGGTATCGAAACGCCGTGACAGATGTTTTTGCAACTCGATATAATCTCCGATCTCGTTACTCTTCTTCGGTTTATCTTCAACGACCGGAGCCTCTGCAGGTTCTTCCACCTGAGGATGTACCAATTCCCGGACGATCTCTTCCACTTTCCGCACCGAGAAATCATACTCCAGAATCTGTTCGAAGATCATCAGCTGGGTATCCGGGTCCTCTACTCCCAATATCGCCCGTGCATGTCCCATGGAAATTTTTTTATCCCGGACAGCCAATTGAATCTGAGCAGGCAATTTCAATAAACGAAGATAATTGGCAATAGTAGCTCTTTTTTTCCCTACTCTCTCACTCAAGCCATCCTGAGTGAGATTGCATTCATCTATCAAACGCTGGTAACTGATGGCAACCTCGATCGCATTCAGATCTTCACGCTGAATATTCTCGATCAAAGCTAATTCCAGCAGACTATCGTCTTCTGTTTTACGAATATAAGCCGGAATAGTCGACAAGCCGGCTAATTTGGAAGCCCGGAATCTTCTTTCTCCGGCAATAATCTCATATTTCCCTTCTTCGACAGCCCTTACGGTAATGGGTTGTACAATTCCTATCGCTTTAATAGAGGCAGCCAACTCACTCAGAGCCTCCTCGTCAAACTCCGTTCTCGGCTGAAAAGGATTGGGACGGATATCGGCAAGATTCAACTCTTGTATGGCCGATACGACAATCTCTCTGGTCACCGGTTCTTCAGCCGCATCAGCAATCAGGGCTCCCAGCCCCCGTCCTAATACATTTTTTTTTGCCATAACTCTATTTCATTTTGATTATAAATTTACGATTCGATATAAAAAAGGGATACGATCGTAAATCGAAAATCTTCCTTCTGTATTTATTTTAATGTAGATCTACTTTTATTCCAAATTTCTTTTAATCAACTCTTGTGCCAACAACATATAGTCTTCAGATCCACGGCTATTTGCATCGTAGAGGATAGCAGGCTGTCCGAATCCGGGAGCTTCTGCCAGTTTCGTATTCCGGTTGATCAATGTCTTGAACACCATATCCTGAAAATTCTTTCTCACCTCTTCAACCACCTGATTCGACAACCTCAACCGGGCATCGTACATCGTCAACACAAATCCCTCGATCTCCAGATCGGTATTCAACCGTTTCTGAATCAGTTTTATCGTACTCAACAATTTTCCAAGTCCTTCCAAAGCAAAATACTCACATTGCACCGGAATAATCACAGAGTCGGCAGCTGTCAGTGAATTTACGGTAATCAGTCCCAAAGAAGGTGAACAGTCGATCAGAATATAATCGTATGCTTCTGACTCCCTGATCTTCTGCAGACATTTCCGCAGGATAAATTCTCTCTGCCATTTCGTAAAAAGCTCATATTCCACGGAGCTCATCAGCGTAGACGACGGAACCAAATCCAGATTCTCATACTTCGTATGCACGATAAAATCGCTGAGATCCGACTGATGACCAATGGCATAGTAGAGATTTTTTTCCCCGGCAGCCATTTTCAGGACTTCTTCTTCATCAAAAAATGAAAGGGAAAGATTCAGCTGCATATCGCCGTCCACGAGAAGAACCTTCTTACCCATACCGGCCAGTGCCGCACCTACATTGGAACAGCTGGTAGACTTCCCGCTGCCGCCCTTATTATTCGCAAAACAAATCGTCACTGTATTTCCCATCACAGCCTCCCGACAACACAAAATCGTAAATCACTAACTTTCCCTTATTATAATATAACGCTCTCCCAAAAACAAGCATATCCCCCATAAAACCACAAAATCTGGCAAAAAACTCTCACATAAAACAACAACAAAAAAAGAATCCTGTTGCGAAATAATTTCCTATACAAAAAGCAGCAGGCTTCAGATCTTTCCGAAAGCCTGCTGCTAAACTTCATTCATTTTTATTATTTTACGATAAAGGATTTTCTCTTACTTACAACATCGAAGATAACGGCTGCAAGAAGAACCATACCTTTAACAACCTTCTGGATATTCTGGTCAATACCCATGATACTCATACCAAGATTCAGAACACCCATCAGAAGTGCACCAATGATAACACCAGGAACTGTACCGGTACCACCATAAGCAGAAGCACCACCAATAAAACAAGCACCGATCGCATCCATCTCAAAGTTTGTACCAGCCTGCGGGTTGGAAGAATTCAATCTGGCCATTGTCACCATACCTGCGATAGCAGCCAGAAGACCCATGTTCAAGTAAGCAAGGAAATAAACTTTGTTCGTATCAATACCGGAAAGCTTTGTTGCCTTCTCATTACCACCAACTGCGTAGAAATAACGGCCTGTTGTAGTCTTGGAAGCAATGTATGTATAGATCGCGATGATCACTGCAACCCAGAGAAGAGAATTCGGGATACCTTTGTACTGAGCAAGTCTGAACATGAATGCAAGAACAACTACACAGATCAGAACCATCTTCACTGCAACACCACCGAAAGACTCAACACTGTAGCCTTTTTTTGCACGGTCTGCACGGTTTTTCATAACAAGTGCAACATAGACGATGCAGACAATAATGCCAACTACGAAACATGTTCTGTTAAATCCTTCACCTCCACCAAGGAAGTCCGGAATATAGTTATTGAACAGAGCCAGATAAGCATCCGGCATCGGGGCCAGGGTCTGTCCTTCCAGAACTACGTTGGAAAGGCCACGAAAAGCAAGCATACCTGCCAGAGTAACAATAAATGGAGGAATTCGTACATAAGCAATCCAGAATCCCTGCCATGCACCAATGGCAATACCCACAAGAAGCATCACGATCATAGTGAGATACGGGTTCATACTGTTGAGAACCATCATCTTACCACCGACAGCAGCAACAAAGCATACAACAGAACCAACTGACAGATCGATGTTACCACCTGTTAAAATACAGAACAGCATACCGGTTGCAAGAATAAATACATATGCATTCTGGGCTACCAGGTTATTTACATTCTGCGGAAGAAGCATAACGCCCTTTGTGTTCACAGAAAACATGATCACAACAAATACCAGAACAATGACCATGGTATATTTTTTTAATATTTCTGAAAAACTAATCTTTTTCTCCATCTTCTTACTCTCCTTTACCTGACTTCACGATCCTGGACATGATCAGCTCAGATGTAGCTTCCTCACCACTTACCTCTCCTACGAATCTGCCCTCGTTCATGATATAGATTCTGTCTGACATTCCAAGCACTTCCGGAAGCTCAGAAGAGATCATGATCACAGATTTTCCTGCTGCGACCAGGTCATTGATGATACAGTAGATTTCATATTTGGCTCCTACGTCAATACCTCTTGTAGGTTCATCCAAGATCAGAATATCCGGCTCTGCAAACATCCATTTTGCAAGAAGGACCTTCTGCTGATTACCACCGCTCAGGTTTCCGACATTCTGCTCAACTGTCGGACACTTGGTTTTCAGTTTCTTCCTGTATTCCTCAGCAACTGCGTATTCTTTATCCGTATCGATCACTTTTCCATTACTGATACCAGACATGTTTGCAAGCGTAGTGTTCATCTTTATGGACTTGGAAAGGATCAGCCCGTTTCCTTTTCGATCCTCTGTAACATAAGCAAGCTTGTTGTCGATGGCTTCCTGAACTGTATTCAGCTTCACTTCTTTTCCGTTCATGAACACCTGTCCAGAAATTTTAGTTCCATAGCTCTTGCCAAAAATACTCATAGCCAGTTCTGTACGTCCTGCTCCCATCAGTCCTGAAATACCGACAACCTCTCCTTTATGTACTTTAAAGGATACGTTATTTACCACCTTACGTTCTGTATACAGCGGATGATAAACATTCCAGTTTTTAATCTCCATGGAAACATCGCCGATCTTTACATTTGGACGTTTCGGGAACCGATCTGTCATCTCACGTCCAACCATTCCCTGAATGATCCTCTGCTCAGAAAAATCGTCTTTCTTTTTATCCAGTGTTTCAATGGTAGATCCATCTCGGATAACTGTGATCTTATCTGCTACATAGGAGATTTCATTTAATTTATGGGAAATGATGATAGAGGTCATTCCCTGCTTCTTGAATTTCAGAAGAAGATCCAGAAGAGCTTTGGAGTCATCTTCATTCAGTGATGCGGTAGGCTCATCCAGAATGAGCAGCTTTGCATTCTTTGCAAGTGCCTTTGCGATCTCAACCAACTGCTGCTTACCTACACCAATATCCTTGATCAAAGTTCTGGAGGATTCCTCCAGTCCTACTATTTTCAAATATTTATCTGCTTCTCCATAAGTTTCATTCCAGTTGATGGAAAAGCTTTTGCCTCTTTCATTACCCAGATACATGTTCTCCCCGATGGTCATGTACGGGATCAGAGCAAGTTCCTGGTGGATGATTACAATTCCTTTATGTTCACTGTCTTTGATAGTGTTAAACTTACAGATCTCACCATCATAAATAATATTTCCTTCATACGAACCGTACGGATAAATACCACTTAATACATTCATCAATGTAGATTTACCGGCACCGTTTTCACCTACCAGTGCGTGGATCTCGCCTTCCTCGACCTGGAGATTAACATTATCCAGTGCCTTTACACCTGGGAAAGTTTTGGTGATATTTTTCATTTCCAGAAGTATCTTAGCCAACTCAATTTCCCTCCCTTTCCACTGTTCATGCAGGCGGTTATATTCCCCGCCTGCATGTGATAAATTTCTTTCTTAAAAATTCTGATTATTTGATCTGATCCTCTGTGTAGTATCCGGAGTCGATCAGGATCTCTTTGTAGTTATCTGTTGTAACAACAACCGGATCGCAAAGGTATGTCGGGATGACACCGGTTCCGTTATCATAGGATTTTGTATCGTTCACTTCCGGCTCCTCACCTTTCATGATGGAGTCAACCATTTTTACTACTGCAGATGCAAGAGCTCTTGTATCTTTGAATACAGACATTGCCTGTTTTCCGGCTACAAGGTTCTTAACGTTTGGTGTGTCACAGTCCTGACCAGTAATGATCGGATATTCTCCTGTGTAGGAAGCTGCCAGTGCATTCTCAACACCAAGGGCTGTGGAATCGTTGGAGCAGAGAACTGCGTCAAGGTTTGTTCCGTCAGAGTAGTTACCTGCGATGATAGTATCCATTCTATCCTGTGCTTTTGCACTGTCCCAGTTAGCTGTAGCAACCTGCTCGAACTCTGTCTGACCGGATTTTACTACCAGCTTACCGTCATCGATGTATTTCTGGAGAACATCCATTGCACCACCGAAGAAGAAGTTACAGTTGTTATCGCCAGGATCTCCTGTGAACAGCTCAATATTGAATGGTCCGTCCTGATTGTCAAGATCCAGTGCATCTACCAGGTACTCGCCCTGTTTCTGACCTACTTTGTAGTTATCAAATGTTGCATAATAGGTTACTGCATCGGAATTCATAAGAAGACGGTCATAAGAGATAACCGGAATTCCTTTTTCTTTGGCCTGTTTCAGAGGCTCGCCAAGGCTGCTTCCATCGATGGATGCCACAACCAGAAGGTCACATCCGTTTGCTACCTGGTTCTCAAGCTGGGAAACCTGTGTGCTTACATCATTGGATGCATACTGAAGGTCTACCTCATATCCTGCTGCCTCCAGCTCTTTCTTCATGTTATCGCCATCCTGGTTCCATCTCTGGAGATCCTTGGTCGGCATGGTAACACCGATCAGTTTCTTGTCTGCTGCCTGTGCTGTTGCTGCCGGAACTACCACCATACCAGCTACCATTGTTGCGCAAAGAAGTGCAGATACCATTTTTCTTTTCATTGTAAAATCCTCCGTTTCATTATTTGTTTTTGGAATCACGTTTCCTTTGATGATGTTACTATAGCACAGGACTGTCTGGACATAGTTGGCAAGGACAGAGACATTTTTTTGCAAAAGAAAAATGCCCTGCATCAGGCAAGACATTTTTGCACCAAAAATCTGCTATTGATTTTTGTCATAATTGTGTATTATTGCGCATATGGATACACTGCCACATTACTTGCAGAATTTCACTGCCACATATATGCCGGTATGCAATCTGTTCTGCATTACTCTGTATCGTAATCTATATTGAGATATACTTCATCTCGTCTGTGGAAACCGCCGTCAATGATCACCTCATCAATATTATCCCTTGTAACGGCAACCGGTTCCAGCACCTTCGCCGGGATATCATAGCTTCCATCGCTCATGGTATCTGTCACATCTGACGGAATCTTTCCCTCTTCTGCCATCTTCACCGCATATTCAGCTGCCTGGCGTGCCAGATCTTCGATAGATTTAAATGCTGTCATGTACTGGGTTCCTTCCACAATACGCTGACATGCAGCCAGATCACCATCCTGGCCTACCACGATCACCTGTCCGGCAAGCTGGTTTTCCGCAAGAATCTGTATCACCTGGCTGGCAATATCATCATTTCCGCACATGATTCCCTTTACATCAGGATACTCTTCCAGTGCTTCCTCCACATAATCTGCTGCCAGCTCTGCGATCCAGCCCTCACAGTTGGCTTCGTAAACTACCTTCAGATCACTGTTTTTCAGAGTGTCTTCAAATCCCTCTTTTACCATGTCCACATTGTTATCTGAAGCAGAGCCCTGGATCATAAAAATCTTTCCGCCATCAGGGATCGCTTCCATCATGGACTGTGCCATGATCTCTCCGACTTTCCGGTTATCAAAGGAAATATACATGTCTGTATCCGCATCATTTACCATGCGGTCATAGGAGATCACCCTGATTCCTGCATTGTGGGCACGCTCCACAGCCTCAGATAATGCTTTGCAGTCTCTGGCAATGATCACGATCACGTCCATATGCTTCTTGATAAAATAGTCAATCTGGCTGATCTGCTCTTTTGTATCTGCTCCCGCATCCTGAACATTCACTTCCGCTCCCAGCTCCCTTGCTGTTGCCACGAATACATCCCTGTCACGAATCCACCTCTCAATAACAAAAGAATCCACTGTAAGACCGATCTGAATTTTCTTTTCACCACTGTCTTCCTCTGTATCGTTTTCCTGTGCAGCTGTCTGCTTTGTTTTTTCGGAAGCGCAGCCATTCAGCATCAATGTCAACAGACACAGCAAGATCAACAGCTTCCTAATCATTTTCCCCCCGCTCATATTGTCTACCTCAACTTCTCTCTGAATTCACTTGGTGTCACGCCTTCGTATTTCTTGAATATCCTGCTGAAATAATTGGGGTCGCTGTATCCGGATTCCGCACAGATCTCCTTGATGGAAAGCCCTGAATCCTTGAGAAGTTCTCTTGCATTCCGAAGCCGCACTTCTGTAAGATACTCGATAAAATTTCCTCCGGTCTCCTGCTTAAAAAGCTTGCTGAAATAATAAGGGCTGATATCCACCTCCCGTGACACCTCATCCAGTGAAATATCTTTTTTGTAATTGTCCCGAATATAGGACTTTGCTTTTTCGATAATAGAAACCGCTTCTTTTTCCCTTGCACTTTCCATGTTACTGCAGATTTCTGATGTTTTGCCCAGGAACCATTTTTTCATTCCTTCTATATCTGTATATTCCTGGATCTCATGAATATAATTTCTGCGGCAGCTGATCGCATATTTCACGGTACCTGCAAAAAAGGCCTTTTTTTCCACTCCCATCACAAGCTCCAGGATCTTGATGCGCATGTCCTCCAGATCTACTCCCGGCTGCTTCTCCATCCACCTGATAAATTCCTCGGCACAGCTTAAAGCTCCTGCCACATCCTTATCCATCACCCGCTTTTCATAGCGACGTTCCAGATCTCTTGGATATTCGCCGTCATATTTCTGTGCAGCTGGAACATCCTCAATATGTATCACATGGCTGGTGCTTTCCCGAAGTGCGATCATGGCCTCCTTGAAGGATTCTTTCATGGTGCTTCCCATCTCCTTCACCCGGCCGATACCACAGCGAAATTTACTGTCGATCCTGCTTTCCAGCTTATGTACCATGTTTCTGGTTCTTGTTACAACCTCCACACGTTCCTCATAGGACTCCCTGGAATTACGGTACGGAACAAGCAGTACAATACGGTTTCCCATAATGGGTCCTACCAGACATTCAAAAAATCCCTGAGCGATTTCCCGGAATGTGGAATAAAATTTGTTTGCCTTCACACTGGCCCCCACCGCATTGGTAAGAACACCATTTTCCGTAGAATCCCCGAATTCAGCCACGATCATATATCCATATTCTTCCCGGATATCCAGAAGCTCCCTGTAATTATCCTGATATGTCTGAAAATCATCCTGCAGAAGAATATTATTGATATATCCGCTCTCGATCATGGGTACAACTGTCTCCAGCTTTTCACGGATACGGAGATCATCGCTTCGCTTCTGTCTTGTGGAATCTACCTTTTCCATAGCTTTGGAGCATATTTCCAGAATCACCTTTTTGTTTACCGGCTTGGTAAGAAATTCCATAACTCCAAGATTTACCGCTTCCCTGGCATAATTAAATTTATCATAGGCTGTAATGATCACAAAGACCACAGATCTGTTAAATTTCTGAATTTCCCGGATTGCCTGGATCCCACTTAAGCCCGGCATCTGAATGTCCATAAAGCAGATATCCGGCGGATATTTCTCCGCCTCCTCCACAACCACACGGCCTGTCTTGGCTGTATGGATCTCACATTCATTTCCATAGTTGGAACTTATAATATTTTTCAGGGATTCCAGCATGATCCCCTCATCATCAGCAATCAGGATTCTGTACATTTTTTTCGCTCCTCTCCAGAGGAATATTGATCACTACCTCTGTTCCCATTCCTTCACCTTCACTGTATATTTCCATTAATCCGTCCCGCTCATAATACAGTTCCAGACGGCTGATCACATTATTCATTCCAATTCCCGTGGAATCACCCTCGCCTGAACTGCTGTGGACTTTTTTTGACAGTACTCTTTGTATCTGTTCTCCGGTCATGCCCAGTCCGTTATCCCGAACACTGATCTCAATATGGTCGTTCCATTTCTCCACACTGAGATCAATATGTCCTTCCCAATCTATATTCCGGATTCCATGATTGACTGCGTTTTCCACAACCGGCTGCAGGATCATACTGGGAACACGTACATTTTCCACATCACATTCCACTTTTTTTGAAAAATGGATGTCCCCGGCAAACCGTACATTCAGAATATAAATGTAATTGTCCACAGCCTCCAGTTCTTCCTCCAGTGTGGCATCTTCCTCACCCTTCTTTACATTGTAGCGAAAAAAATCTGCCATCTTTTCCACAAAGATACTGGTTTTTTCTGCATCCTCCATCATTGCAAGCTGTACTCCTGCATTCAGGGAATTAAAAAGGAAATGCGGATTGATCTGAGACTGGAGATACTTAAGCTGTGCCTCCTTGAGATGTGTTTCCATCAAAAGCTCCCTCTCTATCATCTGCTGTTCTTTTTCCATGCTGGCCTTTGTCCTGGCAATGTAAAGACCAAGATTATCCACCATGGTATTAAAGGCTCTTGTTACCGTTCCAAGCTCATCCCTGGAATCTGCTGGGGGCATCTTTACATTAAAATTCCCCTGACCTACCAGCTGTGCAGTTTCTGCCATATTAGTCAGCGGCAGGAACATCTCCCTTGTTGCCATGATCAGAAGGAACATCCCACAGATCACCACCAGAAGCATGATCATCATATTACTGATCTCCAGATATCTCATAACCGCCCGGAGAGCTGCATAAGTCTGGGAATTTTCTTTAAAAAGCTGCTTGTTCAGCTCATCCATAGAACTCTGGATATAACTATAAAGCTCCAGACTTTCATCATATTCCTGCTTATATTTCTCCACATTCCTGCCTCTCTTGGCAGCTACAGTTCCTGCGGTACAGGAAAGATATGATTCTGACATCTTACGTATCTTCTTCTCCAGAAGTTTTACGGAATCATCAATATTCCGTTCATTTAACTTCTCCAGCTCCTGCCTGTATTTCGCCTCATTCTGATAATAATCCATCAGTGCCTGAGAGTTTTTTACCTTCAGATACTGGTACATACTGTCCTGCACATCGTCAAAAACCTGCCCAAGCTCTGTGATCTGGGCATTGCTGGCATACACATCATCCATCTCCTGCATGGAGTTGTTGATCCGCGCATAAAACAGCATGTTGATGCTGAACAGTAAAACTGCCAGCACGCCAACCTCGATCATGATCTTGCTTACAAGAGAAAAGTCACTCCAACGGATCTTTTTCATCTGTGACTGCCTCCCTCCTCATCTTCTTCACTGCTGTTCTGTCAAGAAAATTAATGTCTACGTTGTAGAAAGAATTGGTTCTTCCATCTTCTATATAGCTGGTAACTGCCTCCACACTGTACTGTCCCAGCTGGGTCGTGTCCACATCACAGGTAACTGAAATAACACCTTTTTCAACTGCCGCCAGAATATCCTCAGATGTATAATAACCAATGATCTTCACTTTTCCTGCAAGGTTGAAATCCAGAATTGCCTGTCTTGCACACTCCGTTGTCTCCTCATCCATACACACAAGGATATCCGGAACATTCCGCTTCTGCTGAAAAATATCAGTAACTGCCTCCTCTGTTTCAAAGGTTCCTGTTGACAGAAGATTCCTTCCCTTGATCTCAATATCCTCAGAACCAGCTGCCATCTTCACCGCATTGCTGATCTGAGTGTATATCTGACTTTCGTTCATATCATCAATGTCCCGTTTCTGCAGAATCAGGATCTTCTTCGTGTTCTCATCCACGTATTTGGCAACAATTTCCCCGTAAGCCATGCCAAGCTGATAATCGCTGACTCCCACAAAGCTCTGGCGGCGGCTGTGCACCGCATCACTCATGACTGTAACCACCGGTATTCCGTTTCTTACTGCAGTATTGATTGCTTCTTCCAGACCGGCTTCTCCATTATACTGCAGGATAATACCATCCGCCTTGGCCGCAATGCTCATATTCATATAATCAAGTTTATCATAGGATGTTTCTCTGTCCGGCCCCATGATCTCAAGCAGTACATTATTCTGAGCTGCTTTTTTCTTCGCACTGTCATATACTGCCTGCCAGAACTGGGAATCGGGGCTGTCCACGATCATGTCGTACTGGTATTTATATATTTTCTCTTCCTGTTCATCCAACCCTGCTTTTTCACTGATTCCTCTATAATAGGATTCTCCTGTCATATAAGTAAGTACTATCACGGCAGCAAAAACCAGCAGGATGCAAGCTGATTTCTTTTTCATAATACACTCCATTCTGTTTCACAAAACATTCCGGGTTTCAGTTTATCATAATTTCACAGAAAAGTCACTGTTTGGCATGGATTTTCTGTGCACTTTCATGTTATATTAGTAACCACAACATTACCAAAGGAGGCCGCAAAACATGACAAATGCAACCAAGCTTGCCCTGGAAGAATCCCTGAAGCATCTACTTCTTAAGAAACCTTTAGATAAGATCACCATCAATGACCTGACTACGGACTGCGGGATCAGCCGCATGACTTTTTACTATCATTTCAAGGATATCTATGATCTTGTGGAGTGGTGCTGTCTGGAAGATGCCAGAATTGCCCTTCAGGGCAAAAAAACCTCTTCCACATGGCATGAAGGGCTTCTGCAGATCTTTGATGCCGTGATGGAAAACAAGCCGTTTATCTTAAATGTATACCGCTGCGTGGGGCGGGAACAGATCGAGAATTATCTGTTCCAGCTTACCTGCGATCTTCTTATGGGCGTGGTAACAGAAAAATCAAAAGATATCCCCATCACGGATGAACAGAAAATTTTTATCGCAGATCTGTATAAATACAGCTTTGTAGGAATCATGCTGGACTGGATCAAAAACGGCATGCGCGAAGATTATCGCGAAATCGCAGATGATACCGCAACCGCACTGTACGGAAGCATCGACAACGCCATCCGCAATTTTGCCGCCAGAAACAAAACAGCAGAAATGCATACAGAATAAAAACTTATCAAAACAGACATAATGATAAAAAACTGAACACTTTCGGTATTTTGTAAATAGAATCTTTTTTCCGGATGGGCTATCATAGCCTCAACAGCAACAAAGAACAGTTAATCCGATACAAACAGGTATCTCATTTACGAAAGGTGGATGTCATATGTCAGATAAAAAAGGATTCATGGGACTTGCAGCACTTGCGGCAGCCGGAGCCGGCGCAGCCATGCTGATGAAAAAAACAAGAGAGATCAACGAAGAGGAAAACCTCCATGTGAAAGAAACTACTGCAAACTACCGCAACACCGAGCGTGGAAAGCATGACAAAAACAGCAAAGGGATTTATTATTCCAACGGTAACTACGAAGCCTTTGCCCGTCCGGAAAAACCGGAAGGTGTGGACGACAAGCATGCCTACATTGTAGGAAGCGGTCTTGCTTCCCTGGCTGCTGCATGCTTCCTGGTAAGAGACGCACAGATGCCAGGTGATCATATCCACATCCTGGAAGCCATGGATATTGCCGGCGGTGCCTGCGATGGAATCTTTGATCCGTCCAGAGGCTATATCATGCGTGGCGGTCGTGAGATGGAAAACCATTTCGAATGCCTGTGGGATCTTTTCCGCAGTATTCCTTCTCTTGAAAAACCGGGTGCTTCTGTTCTGGACGAGTTCTACTGGCTGAACAAGCACGACCCGAACTATTCTCTCTGCCGTGCAACCGTCAATCGTGGACAGGATGCACATACTGACGGAAAATTTAACCTGAGCCAGAAGGGCTGTATGGAGATCATGAAGCTGTTTATGACAAAGGATGAGGATCTTTACGATAAAACCATCGAAGATGTATTCGATGATGAAGTGTTTGATTCCACCTTCTGGCTGTACTGGAGAACCATGTTCGCATTTGAAAACTGGCACAGTGCTCTGGAGATGAAGCTTTACTTCCAGCGTTTTATCCACCACATTGCAGGTCTTCCGGATTTCAGCGCCCTGAAATTCACCAAGTACAACCAGTACGAATCCCTGATTCTTCCCATGAAAAAATATCTGGAGGATGCAGGTGTTGACTTCCAGTTTAATACTGAGGTCACAAACGTGATCTTTAATTTTAAAGATGGCAAAAAGATCGCCACTGCTATCGAATGCAAGGTAAAAGGTGTAGAGCAGGGTATCCTTCTTACAGAGAATGATTATGTTTTCGTCACTAACGGAAGCTGTACAGAGGGTACGATCTACGGCGACCAGAACCACGCGCCAAACGGCGATGCGGAGGTCCGTACCAGTGGCGTTTGGTCCCTGTGGAAAAATATCGCAGCTCAGGATCCGTCATTCGGACATCCGGAGAAATTCTGCTCAGACATTGCCAAGACAAACTGGGAATCTGCTACTGTCACCACTCTGGATGACCGTATCATCCCTTATATCACCAACATCTGCCAGCGTGACCCACGTACCGGCAAGGTTGTTACCGGTGGTATCGTAAGCTGCCAGGATTCCAAATGGCTCTTAAGCTGGACCATCAACCGTCAGGGACAGTTCAGGGAACAGGATCCGAAGAAGGTCTGTGTATGGGTTTACGGATTATTCACAGATGTTCCCGGTGATTATATCAAGAAGCCGATGAAGGATTGTACCGGTAAGGAAATTACCGCCGAGTGGCTGTACCACCTGGGTGTTCCGGTAGATCAGATCGACGATATGGCAGAAAACAGCGCTGTCTGCGTTCCGACCATGATGCCGTACATCACCGCCTTCTTCATGCCGCGTACCAAAGGTGACCGCCCGGATGTTATCCCGGATGGCTGTGTAAACTTTGCATTCCTGGGCCAGTTCGCGGAAACTCCTCGTGATACCGTATTCACAACAGAATATTCCGTACGTACTGCAATGGAGGCTGTATACGGACTTTTCGGTGTAGACCGTGGGGTTCCGGAAGTATGGGGAAGCGTTTACGATATCCGTGAGCTTCTGGACAGCAGTGTGAAGCTGATGGACGGAAAATCCCCGCTGGAGATCCAGCTGCCAGGGCCGCTGAATGCACTGAAGAAACCACTTCTTAATGTTGTGAAGGGTACTGTGGTTGAGAAGGTACTGCGGGATCATGATGTGCTGAAGGATTATATGTAAGATATACAGCCTGGCAGACAGATATTCTCAATCCGAAAATTGAGATTTGAACACAGTAACGGAGCCTCCGGTTCTATTCGTGCAGCAATCCCCCGGAAATACTTCTCGCGCGGTATTTCCGGGGGATTATTTTATTTTCTGATACTTATTTTCCCAGTGTTTCATTCATACTTCCGGAACGGAAGCCCTGAAGATCCAGAGTCACGTAAGAAAATCCCAATGTGCGGAATTTCTCTGTGATCTTTGTTCTTGTTTCATTATCTGCAATTTTCAGGATCTCTTCTTCTGGAACCTCGATCCTTGCCATGGTACCGTGGATGCGAACACGGAACTGATGGAATCCCAGATCCATCAGAAACTGCTCGGCCTGATCTACCATGTGAAGCTTCTCCTCGGTAATGGTCTCACCGTATACAAATCTGGAAGCAAGACAGGCAAAGGATGGCTTGTTCCAGGTCGGAAGATTCATGTCTTTTGACAGCTCCCGGATCTCTTCTTTATAGAGGCCTGCTTCCTGGAGCGGACTGCGGACCCCAAGCTCCTGGATAGCCCTTTTTCCCGGACGGTAGTCGCCCAGATCATCCATGTTGGAACCTTCCACGATCATGTTCATATGGCACGCCTTTGCAGCTTCCCAAAGTCTGGTAAAGATGGCTTTTTTACAGATATAGCAGCGGTCCGGCGGATTCTGACGGAATCCCGGGATGTCGAATTCGTTGATCTTGCATATCTCCTGGCAAATGTGATTTTCCTGGCAGAAATCTTGCGTTTCTTTCAGTTCTCTGTCGGTGAAGGAGCATGGACATGCGGTAATGGCCATAGCTTTGTCACCAAGTGTTTCCTGTGCAGCTTTCAGTAAAAATGTGGAGTCCACTCCACCGGAAAAAGCTACGGCTACACTTCCCAGGGAACGGAGGATTTCCTGGAGTTTTCTGTATTTTTTTTCAAGTGTGATGTTATCTGTTGCTGGCATATGTTCTGTCACCTCGTAATTTGTAAAATCTTATTTTTGCCGGATACGAATCTGTAATTTTCAGATCTGTTCTTATTGACATGCTCTTGCAATGCTATGTGTGTATTATTTATTGTAAACGATACCTTTTTGCCATACAAGTATTTTTCTACCTGACAGATGTACTATGAAATTTATTAGTATCCTCTCTGTTTCCAAACATAATAAGACCGGAAATACAGCATATGCCATACTTCCAGTCTTTCTTTTTACAGTTATTACATTTCGATCACATCAAGATCATCCGGAACAAACAGATTTCCGTGATAATACTCTCTGCCTTCTGCTCCGTAAAGCTCTTTACGTTTCTTAATGTTCTTATCCTCTGTGTGATACAGGACAAGATTCTTAACTCCAAGGTTCTCCGCCAGCTCACTGGCATCCTTAACTGTGGAGTGATGCTTTTCATATGGATTGAAGATATCACGCTGTCCATACAGACAGAATGCTTCGTGGAACATCCAGTCGCTGCCTTTTGCGTATTTCTCTTCACATTCATTGTATGGCTCGTCTCCGCAGCAGGTAAGCACCTTACCACCGTCATAGATCATCTGGAAACCGAACTGTTTCGCCTTGGTGGAACCGATATCAAAGAAGGTCACTTTCTTATTAAGAATTGTTTTTTCCTCGCCGTCTTTTACCTCAATGAGGTGGAGTCTGTCACCGATGTACTGTGTCTCCTTCTTATTCAGAAGCTTAAATGCCATGTCTTTGAGAAGTCCGATCACTTCATCATGAGCATAGATGTTTGCCTCGCCCTGATAAGTGCCTTTTTTCATGTTCTGGCAAATGATGCGGATCACCCACACGATCCCCATGATATGGTCTACGTGCTTATGTGTAACAAAGATCTCATGAACATCCATCAGATCAACGCCTGCTTTTTTCAGCTGGGAAAGCACGGTATTTCCGCCGCCTCCGTCAACCAGAAAATGTCCATACTCATCGCTGAGCACAAAGCAGGTATTGTAACACTCAGTTACCAGAGCATTTCCGGTTCCAAGCATGGTTAATTTCATTGTTTTTTCTCCTCCTGTATATGTACGGTTTCTCTTATTTTTTCTGTATTTTTCGTGTCTCATGATATCATTACGGAGAATTATTTTCAATAAAATTTATTTTTTTCTCACGTATATTGCTTTCACATAAGAATTCATCCCAAAAACATATTCACCATCATCATATACGGTAAACGGGCAAACTTTTACATAATATCTTTTTCCTTTTGCCAGTTTGGTAAGGGTTTTGGTTCTTGTGGGAGAATATATTGTTTTTACGCCTTTGCGGAAGCGGTAATCCGTAGAATACTGAATTCTATATCCAATCGCATTGGATGCTGCTTTGCAGACAACCGTTGCCTGTCCGGCTTTTTTACTTTTAAGCGATGTAATACTTCCACGTGAAAGAGTGATCAACGGTTCTGCCTGGATTTTGAAATAGTATTCCCGGTCACTATAAACATTATCCCAGGCATATACCTCCAGATAATACGTACCTGCATTTAAAGTTTTGGATACCCTCGCACTACCTTTTCCAGTCGCATTATTCTGCTTGAATGTTACATTACCAGGCACCATAACTGCTTTACCTGAAGAATTATATATTGAAAACAATACTTCCCCATCTAATGTCGTCGCTTTTAATGAGACATGCGATTTCTGTTTAAGTACAAATTTGTAATATGCATTTGAATGATGTTTTCCCTTACAGGTTTCTCCCAGTCTGTAGTCTATAGATTCACTGTTCATAGAGGCCTGTACCGAAACTACACCAAATCCTATAATGCACATAGCCATGATCAGTAATGCCGCACTGATCTTTGTCAAATACTTTTTCATATCTGCTTCCTCCTTTTTTTGACCATTTCTGACATTTTTAGTCATCTATAAAATGATTATATTACCACGCTGATGCAAGTGTCAATATACGGTTATTTATTATATAATAACCAGCTTATACCCGAATTTTTTTATTCCTTTTATATTTTTGTGTTACAATATAGCCGAAGCAAATGCAGATTTTTTTCTGCATTTGCTTCGGCTATACATAATAAACGGAGGAATTCAAAATGAAAATCACAATCTTAAACGGCAGTCCACGCCACAACGGTAACACACAGATCATGGCAGATACTTTTTCAGAAACTGCCAGAGAAAACGGTCACACCGTAAATATCCTTAATATCGCAAATATGAACATCCGCGGATGTCTCGGATGCAAATACTGCTACTCCCACGGCGGAAAGTGCGTCCAGGATGACGATATGGAAAACGTTCTCGCAGAGCTTTCCGACACCGATATGGTTGTTTTTGCATCACCGGTCTACTGGTTCGATATGACCGCACAGCTTAAGACCGTTATTGACCGTCTGTACGCCTGCGGAAGCACAGGATTCCATTTTAACAAAACTGCACTTCTTCTTGACGCAGGCGCTGATCATGTTTTTGACGCGGCCATTGCACAGTACAAGGGAATGACCGCTTATCTCAAGTGGGAGGATAAAGGAATCATCACCGTCCCGAATATGCTGGATAAAGGCAGCATGAAAGCCTGTCCAAAGCTTGAAGATATCAGGAAGCTGGCAGCCAGCCTGTAAGCCTACCAGACCTCCGACTCTACAGCTGCACGCTCAATGCCAATGCCTTTCATATACCGGTCCATAAAAGCATTGAAGCCCTTCACGCCCTCTTCTTCCGGTGCGAGTGTGCTGCCTTCATTTCCCTTGAACACGTTTTCATCCAGGAAATCTGCAAGATCCTCGCCATCTTTTTTATTAACAAGATAGGAAGCCAGAAGTGCGATTCCCCAGGCTCCGCCTTCTCCTGCTGTAGACATTACGGATACCGGTGCATCTACCGCATCTGCAAGGATCTGCTGGCCGACACCCTTTGTCTTAAAGAGACCGCCGTGGCCCAGAAGCTTATCGATCTTTACATGCTCCTGATTCAGAAGGATATCCAGACCTACACGCATGGCGCCGAGGCAGGTGTAAAGATTATTTCGCATAAAGTTTGCCAGTGTAAATTTGCTCTCAGGAGAACGTACAAACAGTGGACGTCCCTCTTCAAAGCCGGTCATATGCTCGCCGGAGAAATAGCAGTAGGAAAGAAGTCCGCCACAGTCCGGGTCGCCTTCCATGGCTTTGTTATAAAGAGTTCCGAACAGTTTGTTCATATCTACTTCCATGCCCATAGCTTCTGCAAATTCCTTAAACACATTTACCCATGCGTTCAGATCCGAAGTACAGTTGTTGGAATGTGCCATGGCAACCGGATCTCCTGCCGGAGTGGTAACCATGTCGATTTCTTTATACGGTTTGGAAAGTGCCTTCTCCAAGACGATCATGGCAAATACAGATGTTCCCGCAGAAACATTTCCGGTACGCCGACGGACACTGTTTGTGGCAACCATACCGGTTCCTGCGTCTCCCTCAGGCGGACACATCGGGATTCCAGCTTTCAGCTTTCCACTTACATCCAGAAGCTTTGCGCCTTCCTCAGTAAGAACTCCTGCATCCTGACCTGCCACCAGAGCTTTCGGCATAATATCGCGAAGCTTCCATGGGAAACCATAAGGCGCAACCAGTTCATCGAACTTCTGAACCATCTCCTCGTTATAGTCCTTCGTTTCACTGTCGATTGGGAACATACCTGCCGCATCACCGATACCAAGAACTCTTTTTCCGGTGAGTTTCCAGTGCACATAGGCTTCCAGAGTGGTGATATAATCGATATCTTTTACATGCTCCTCACCGTTAAGGATCGCCTGATACAGGTGTGCGATGCTCCATCTCTGAGGGATATTGTAATGGAAAAGCTCTGCCAGCTTCTCAGAGGCTTCTCCTGTGATGTTGTTTCTCCAGGTACGGAACGGGACCATCAGCTCTCCCTCTTTATTAAACGGCATATAGCCATGCATCATGGCACTGACACCAAACGCACCTACGCTTGTAAGCTCCACTCCATATTTTTTCTGAACATCTTCTGCCATATCCTGGTAACTGCCCTGGAGACCCTTCCAGATCTCCTCCAGGCTGTATGTCCAGATACCATCTACATACTGGTTCTCCCATTCATAGGCTCCGGATGCGATGGGCTGGTTCTTATCGTCCACCAGAACTGCCTTGATCCTTGTGGAACCAAACTCAATACCAAGAGCCGTACGATTCTCAAGAATTGCTGTTTTTGCCTCATTTACTCCCATTGTAAAAAACCTCCCGTATTATTTGCTGAAATACATGCTGTTCCATCTCAGCTCATTCTGCAGATTCCGGATCGTTGTATCGCCATCAATATAAACCGCTTCAATACCCATAGCTGCTGTTTTCCAGTCACCCTCGCCACCGAAGCCATAGCCTTTTCCATCAGTCGCTGGATCGCAAGTCTCGGAAGCTGTTTCAGGGAGCCCAGATCACCAAAGTGTGTTACGATAGCCTGATAATTTTTCTCCTCGAGGAAGCGCTCAAAACCGATCTCGATCCCTGCCTGGACTGCTACATGCTTCTTAAATTCCTCAGGGTCACGTCCATCCAGAATCATATCGTATTTATTATAATATTCTTCTACCAGAACATCAATATCTCCCTGGCTTACATCCTGAACATATTCTGCGATCTCATTAACCGGATAAGCATCGATCTCCCAGTTTTTCCTGGGGATGAACGATAGTGGTCAGTTGAAAACCTCCGCCGATGGCCATGTAGGAATTGTCATAACCGGTGACGGAAATGTCCTCCGGGACACGAATCCCCCGGGCCGTCAGCGTCGGGATGACCTGCATGGCGATCTGGTTGCCTACGGCGCGCTGGTTCAGCTCATGCTGGATGGGCAGGCCGACAAGGCGCGGGAGCTTCGCGCGTTTCTCGTCTCGCTGGGCACGCCCGTGACGCTCGCCGAAATGAACGTGCCGCTTGACA
>OGQQ01001010.1_pt1 | contig 24175 bp, 19 predicted proteins | sample 1553281 | NCBI WGS metagenome assembly OGQQ01 (sample SAMEA2579937, study PRJEB22360) | human gut metagenome | biome: human gut; feature: human-associated habitat; material: faeces | place: Denmark | collected 2008/2010 | reverse complement strand
GCGACGGACGCCAAGGGCCGCAAATTAAAGGTCCACAAGCTCTGCCTGACAAAAAAGCCGTGCTTACTCGAGGGCGCGGATACCATCGACGCCGTGGAGGGCACCATCCCCCGCGAGGACGGCGAGGTCAGCATCGCGTCGTATATGAACTTTTTGATCGTCAACGGCGCGGTCATCCTGCCGCAGTACGGCGGCAAGATGCTCTACGGAGAGAGCGGCGCCGGTGTCGATTCCGTCGACGCTGCCTACAAGTGGACGGATAAGAACAATACCTGGCTCAGCAACACCCTGTCCGAGGGCTATGGCTCCTGGTGCTACTGGAGCGGCGGTCATGCCGTTTCCAACTATGTTTCCGGTGAGATCAGCAAGTACGGCGGCTTTGAGAGTCAGCTTACCGTTTATAAAAAGGACGTTTCCGGTCTGGAACGGACCGGCGGCGGCCACAACGGCTCGAATAACTTCGCCGTGCATTACGGTTATGCCGATAATTCCGGCTATGGCCTGACCGAGGCCTCCCTGCCGACCCTAACCTTTGCCGACGGCACCGCCCGTGTCATTGACCATATGTATGTCAACAACACGGACTATGCGCTCAACTGCTACATCGACGGCAACGGTCTGACTGCCAAGATCGGCGACGACGATTGGGTCAAGCTGGTCGCAACGGGCTATAACGCGGCAGGGGAGAAGACCGGAACGGCCAGCATCTACCTCTGCAACGGTCCGAAGAACATCATGATGGACTGGACAAAGTGGGACCTGTCCGGCCTTGGTAAGGTCCTGAAGGTCACGTTCAATGTGACCGGCTCCAGCGATAACGGCTATGGCTTCTCGCAGCCCGCCTACTTCGCCTATGACGATGTGGCAGTCCGCTTTGAAAAGGCGGCTGCGGTCGTCCCGGCGACCGGCGTGACGCTCGACAAGACCACGCTGAATCTGATGACGGGCGAAACTGCCGTTCTGACGGCAGCGGCACAGCCGGAAAACACCACGGATACCTTGACCTGGACGACCGGGAATGAGGCGGTCGCTACGGTCGCGGACGGTGTTGTGACTGCGGTCGGCGCGGGCAGCACCGTCATTACGGCAACGTGCGGCAGCGTGAAGGCCGAGTGCACCGTCACGGTCACGGCCAGCCCGCTCACGGTCAGCGTCGGCGGCAAGACCAGCCCCCTTTCCCGCGTTGGCGGCGAGGGCGAGACGAAGTACCGTGCCGTGCTGCCCTACGGCAGTGATGTGACGATCCATGTGGCGGATGCGAGCTTCCTGCTCGTGACGGACAAGAAGAGCAATTATCTCAACGATGCGGGCGTGAATCCCTTCACCCTGAAGGCTGCGGAGCTGGAGACGACCCTGCTGACGGACAAGGACGAAAAGCCCTTCACCCCTGCGGAAAACAGCAAGGTCGCCTATCTGAGCATTATGGATGTCATGGCGGGCACGACGTATGAGCTGTATCTCGAGCTGACCCGCGAGGTCACCCCGGCGACCGGCGTGACGCTGGACCAGACGGAGCTGACGCTGACGGCGGGAAAGACCGCTTCCCTGAAGGCCACGGTCCAGCCGGAGAACACGACGGATACCATTGTCTGGAGCTCCTCGAAGGAAGAGGTCGCAACGGTGGAAAACGGGATCGTTACGGCGAAGGCGGCCGGCGAGACTGTCATCACTGCGACGTGCGGCACCGTGAAGGCAGAATGTGCCGTTACGGTCACGCCCCCGGTCATGGCCTCGGCTGTAACGCTGGATAAGACCGAGCTGAACCTGTATACCGGCGACACGGCGGCCCTGACCGCTGCAATCCAGCCGGAGGATACGACGGATCCGACCATTGCCTGGACGACGACGGATGCAGAGGTCGCTTCCGTGCAGAACGGCGTCGTGACTGCCGGAAAGACCGGTACGGCCACGATCACGGCCAGCTGCGGCGAGGCAAAGGCACAGTGTGCTGTGACGGTCAAGGCTCCTGCGGAGCCTGCGCAGAAGGACGGCGTGTATCAGATCGGCAATGCCGACGAGCTTGTCTGGTTTGTCAAGAAGGTCAACGGCGGTGAGAATGCGATCTCTGCCGTTCTGGCGAAGGATATCGATCTGACCGACGTGATCTGGACGCCGATCGGCAATGGCAGCGTAGCTTTTGCGGGAAGCCTTGACGGCGCGAACCACACCATTTCCAACCTGCATGTGGACTATGCCACGGCGGCCTCCGGCGAGAGACTGTATCTCGGCCTGTTTGGTCAGGTCGAGGGCACGCCCGAAAAACATGCGGTCATTCAGAACCTGACGGTCACGGGCAGCGTGAACGCGGCAAGCGAATTCTCCGTTTATTCGGGCTATGTCGCAGGCGTGGTCGGCTCTGCTCGGAATGCGGAGCTTTCCAATGTCATTTCCCGCGTGAATGTGACCGCTGATGAAAAGGTCGGCAATGTAGCCTCCGTTGGCGGTCTGGCCGGTGTCATGATCGACACGACTGTGACGAACTGCGGCAATGAAGGCGATGTCACCGGCGTGAACAACCTCGGCGGCCTGTGCTATGAGCTCTATTCCGGCACGATGACCGGCTGCTATAACACTGGCAGGATCACGGCGACCGGTACCTATGTCGGCGGTCTGATGGGCTATGCCAAGCAGGCAACTGTGACCAATGTCTATAACACCGGTGATGTGTCTACCGAAAAGACGCTCGTGGGCGGTCTGATCGGCGTCATGGAGAAATCTGCGCTGACAAATGCCTACACGACCGGCAAGGTCACGACAGCCGCGGCCAGCGGCGCGATCGGCGCAGCCGTGGGCAGTGCGGATCAGGTCTCCAATGTGTATTACCTCGGCGGCGCTTCCGCGATTGGCGACGAGAACGCCACGGCGAAGACCGCAGAGGAGCTGAAGGCGCTGGCACCGACGCTCGGCAGCAGCTTCAAGGAGAATACCGGCTGCGGGGGGGATTCCCCGCCGGGGGGGGGGGGGAGCGCCGCAGGCGCGGACGGGCACCTATCTTTTCCGACGGCAACCGAAAGAGGATGCTACTGACAAAGTGAAAATCGTTCCGACGGGAAACAGCAAGAGAAAAACATCATTAAGACAATATTTCGAAATTGGAATAGCCGTTTAGACTCTTCCCAGCAGAATTAAAAGGATATAGCTTTACAATGACCACTGTTTTAATTAACAAAAAACAAAATAGGATGTCTAAATTATTAGACACCCTATTCAAATCAAAAATATGGAATGAATCAAATTACCATCAGTGTTATCTTTTATTTCCAATAAAGTATTTTACTCGAAAGGGAAGCAAAAGTGGAAATTTATTGCCCGTATTTCTTCCAAAGTGTAAATTCTACTTCCCAGTACGACCTCTGCCGGAATTGGACCTTGCGAAAGTTTATCGAACATATCAGCATCGAGAAAAAATACTTTCATCTTGCCTTTGCCTACCGATCCTTCGATAGAATTAGCGCCGTATAAAATTGATATTTTTTTAGTTTCGTTTGGGAGAATTTTAAAATCAGGTTCAATATATCCATAATAAGGAACTTCCAGATCCCAATTTGGGGGCCATGCAAATGCCCAATACACCGCAGACTCCGTTTTGTTCGTTACCATCACGGACCAATGGAACGTACTGCTTTCCTTTATACAAGAGACACTTGTAATACAGAATCCAATAGATAAAATAAGAAATATGACCCATTTTTTCATAGTAAATTCATTTAAATATTATCTCGTAATAATACTGCATTTATTTTCATTTATATATGCATTATTATTTTTTCGAGTGTTATATGGAGTTTGATAGATAGCTCCCGTTCCAAATGATGTAACAGGATTCAAAGATAATACGGCCACAAATGCATCCAGTGGACTTTCAAAAGCCGGAATATGTGCCCGATCAAGAGCCGCTTGACTTCGAGCAGAATAAAAACCGCCTTGAACATCATACCCAACAATAGGATACTTGTAATGGTCCCATCCTTCATTAATTCCTTTATTTCTTCGATCCGCAAACCCAGGAATTCTTTTTTCAAAATATTTAATGGCACGTGCGTTGGCATCTTGTTCAACCGAATGGTATTTATGGTTTCCTCGTCCGAACATCGTATCATAGAAACTCGGGATTGCGTATTTTCCCAAATAGAGCGGTCCACTGGCACGGCTTTGCAGATAATGTCCGTACTCATGTTGAAAGAGTGAATTATTGGGATCAGCATGAAGACCTCTGTGACCGATAATAAAACTACCCAGAGTAAATCCACCCCATTTAGCAGAGTAAGTTTCCACTGCAGTAGCTCCACCGTAATAGCTTACACTTTTTACACCTTCGAATAAATTTTCCGTTTGACTGCCCAGATGCCCGAATAACGTCTGCGGTAATTCCCATGTAAATCTAGAAAGAATTTGTCCGAAATTACCTTGGAACCAGCCCATGTCGATTTTGAATGCCATGACAGTGGAATGCCAATTTTCACTGGACCAATTCCATGTAAACAAACCATGAAAAAAGTCTTTGATTGCGTTGAGAATGGTAAAGAAGAATTCTCCGTCTTGATCAATATATACCATTGGGGTATTCCCGCAAAAAAGATAAGGATTAACCGTTTGCAGTGCCGGATCAGGGTTAAACCAACGTCCTGACATAGGATTGTAGTAACGTGCACCGAAATCGTATAATTCCAAGAATCCATGGCGGCCGAGGGATGCATCTTGCAATTCTTTGCCGGAAAATAAATAACGGTTTTTATGCAAGTTATTTTATAACTATGTGCCAACCCGAACGGATAATAATCCAGAACCTGTTCTTCCAGCAGAGTTTCTGATGATCTGTCAGCGACCGCATAAGTGCGGACATTACCCATATAGTCGGTCAAGTTATATTTATATGCAAAAGTTCCATTTTCATTGACAGCCATGCCTTCAGGATGCAAAATATATAACAATTGTTCTCCGGAACCTGGTGAGCCGCCATAGATCATTGTGCTTCGGTAATATGTAAAAGAGCCATCGGCAATGGTTTTCAACTTTTGACCATCGGCACTGTAAATATAGCGAACTTCTTTGTTATCGTCAAATATTCGAGACGGTAAATTCAATTCATTGTACTCAATATGAATATTACTATAAGGGTCATAAGTCAAATTTCCTGAGGCATCATAGGTATATCCTTCGTACACTTGATCGTTACATGAAAAAGATATAAGTTGATTACCTCTATAAATATAAGCAAGATCGTGCAATCTATTTCCTGTACTATCTGTGCGTTTCATTTGTAAAATGTTTCCGTTTTTGTCATATTCAATATCACGTTCGTTAAAAGCGGAAGACTCGCCCCAATTTTCGTCGTTTTGCGCTCTTTGTATGTATGCGGCAGTCTTAAGTTGTCCGGTTAGATCGTAATCATATTTATATCCTGAAGAGTTATCTGAATCATGCCGATTCCATACGAACAATGCGGGTTTATGGTCATACCGGGACGTAAAATTGCCATTTGGAGAAATCATACATATTTCATAATCAAATAAAGAAGATTTACCGCTTGTATTTTGTCCTTCTATATCATATTTGTAAGAACATGTTTCATATGCATTGTGTAATTTCTTTTCAATACTGCGCCCAAGCTCATCATAAGTATAGTGAGCAATAGTCACTCTGCCATTTACGGTATCTCCTGTTATTTCCTGATCAATTGACAGCAAACGCCCATGATTGTCGTAATTCATCCATTTACGATATTCATGTATACTGGTGGGAAATTCTTGTCGGACAAGGACTTCTGTTATATTACCCGCATAATCATATTTATTTGACACAATCTCGATACCTTCTGGATATAAATCGCCCACAGTTTGTATAACACGATATTTTTCATCATAATATGAGAGTGTAGTAAGCCATTTTTGTTGAGTGATAGCAGGATCAAGTATTTTGACGGTTCGTGCCGATACTTTTCCTTTTATTTTGTAGTTCACGGAGTTTCCTAATGCCTGTTCCGATCGATAATTGTAACGATCCTCGTCTTCTCCATCAGGAATCCAGTCATAATCATCATAGTATGTTATATTCAATATATTAGCATTATCAATGTTAGGATAACATTGATTTGTATAATTATATGCTGCTCGATCGATTTCCTCTCCGAAATTTGTTTGATTTGCCAGTGCGGCTTTATGTGTTTCATAAGTTCCTCCCGAATAAATTCCTTCCATTATGGGTCGGTCAAAAATGTCGTATTTCGTAAAAGTCCATTGTCTGTTTTTCCTCTGTTCTCCGTTTTGTTTCATTACTAAACGTCCCCTTTTATCGTAAAGGAATAACGTATATGAAGCTCCTGGTATATATTGTTTACAGATATGATTATATTCATCGTATTCATAATAAAAACAGTCTTCTGGTAATTGGTCCGGAGAAGTTGTTGCTTGAATATTAGCAGATGGAGGCAATACATATCTGAGATGTCCGAGATCATCATATATATAATAAGTAATTCGACGATCTTGCATCGAAATATGTTGTTCACGGGCTATGAGATTTTCGTTTGCATCGTAATATTCAATCAGAATACTTTTTTCAAAGTCGGTTACAGGTTGTTTGGTTATTTTAGTTGTCAAACTCTTTTCAGGATATGATCCTTTATAATTCAACGTCCCGCTCTCTGTTACAGAATATTTTTTGACTTCACCCCAAGGTCCATTAAATCCGTATTCATATTCTTTTGGATGTGAATTCAATTGATACATCAATCCTGATGAGCCCTGTTTCATTACTAAGCCCATATTCGACTTGTCATATTCTTTTGCTGCGAAGGGATAATTACGATCATATTCTTTGTTATCGTATGCATAAATATTTTGATAAAAGTTCGTTTGTTCATTGAGGGGATTTTGTCTAAAAGTAATACTTTGAGATTTTGTTACATATGGTAAATATACAATTGAATCGTTTCGGCCCATGCAATCATATTCCACAAACGAAACAATATTTTGAGAATTGACAGGCGATGCAGCAATGTCTATGGTTTGACAAGGACGTCCCAACCCATCATAATATGTAATGCAACTTCTTCCTGATTGAGACGATGTATATGTCGTTTCAAGCACATAATTTTTATTTTGTGAAGGAAGATCTATCGGACTTTCGATTTGCACTTCGAAGAGATTCCCCAATTCTGTCTTCCAATGTGTTGGGTCAAAAATAATATTATTCGTCTCATCGAATAAAACCAATGATCTATGTAATGATTTACAGTGGTCTCCAGCAGTCCCATCTTCATTGGTGGCACTTAAACGATTCGGTTTTGTTTTATTCGATGTCCCATCATAGGTAATGTAATCTACCACATTACCAACATTATCTACAACACTTACCGTTTCACCTGAGTTGCTGAGAATAATCTTTCGTTGATATAGGATTGTCGTCATCTCATATCCATCGTAGGAATATAGATCATTCAATAAAAATCCGCTATCTTTATATTGATAAGCAACTATAAGTGTACTTCTCGGGTTAATGATCGTATTAGCAGGGAATTGATATATTTCAGTTTTTCCTCCGCCTGTCAGTTTCCAACCTGTTAAATCAACGGCTGTATTCTCAAGATTATATAATTCTATATATTCTCCATTACTATATGGGATACCTTGTGCTATTTGTTCATTAAGCGGGGAATCGTACATTACTTCACTAATAACGATATATTTTTTTACTGAAACCTGTGCGTTTAGTTGTAGTGATAAAAATAAGGACAGGATGAAAACAATGTATTTTTTCATAATATTATGGATTGCTTATTTGTTATTTGACAAAATGATATTCATAGCTTTTTATAGGGGCATGATGTTCATCCGACACACGAATTAATCGGCTAAAATCATCGTATTTGTAATATGTAGAAATTCCATTTTCATCTGTTTCGGAAATTTTATTTCCATTGGGATGGTATGTATATGTCGTCATTCGAGCATTGAGCGGACATATTCGTACTTCATCCAAGCAATCTAACCCGACACCAATTGTGTATGTTGCAGTGGAAGAGGTTACATTAATCGTCTTCTGTACTCTTTCCCATGTATCTCCAAAGTCTCTACTTAACCAGTAAGTCAATGAATATACTCCGGGAGCAAAATTTTTAAGATCAATATTATAAGATCCACAAAATGTTTTATTCCCTGTCTTAGGCGTTGCAGCAAAACTCGTATCGTCGTTGTCCTCGAAACTTGTATAGAAGACTTGATTATCACGCTGATATGATCCATTTATAGGTGTTGTTACCCGTGCATTCACTATCTGCGCAATAGGACAACTACCATCATTGTCATAGATGATTGATTGTAAATTACCATTTGTTTCTCGCCAACATATTAATTGTCCATTTGCATCGTAATGCTCAAATTGTATTTCCATTTCATATTTAGAATCAAATATTATAGGCATTCCACTAACTACATATGATGGAGTAAAATCGTTATATGAAATTGGGTTATTAATTGCCAATTTCCATTTTGAACTTGGGACAACGGCTAATTGAGCGGTAATATTAGGATATGGTTGTACCATTTGAGTTCTATACCGAGTATGTTCACCAGCTATGATTTTGCCATTTTTCATTGTGGTGGTTTCCACTGGAAGAACTATATTCCTGTCATTAAGTATTCTTAAAGCATAATTATTAGGATCGGAATGATTATTGTTGTTTTTATAATTGAAAGAATAGGTAAATGTCTTAATGATAATGTTGCCTTCACCATCTATTTGGTTAATTTCCTTGGGTACCATATGAGTAGTATCATACATGTAAGATACTGTAGATGGTAAATTATAGCAACCTTCTTGGATTACGGTTTTGTCTAAATAAATCGGTTCTGAATACCAAGAATATTCATGTAAGGTTGGAATAGAAAATTCTGCATAAGGAACAAAACCTTTCACGATACTTTTGGGGTTTCCGAATGAATATGTATTGCTATCGCTTTGAATTAAATTTCCATTAGCATCATAGTGAGTTCGTTTTAATAATAACCCTCGCCTCCAAAAACGAGAAGATAATACAGATTTCAATTTTTCTCTAAGGGGAAATGTCCCTTCATTACCCGAATAATTATACTCAACACCTTGCTCATCCCTATATTTTTCATCTTTCTGTGTTGTATATTCATACATAGTATAGGATCCATTGGGGAATTTTTCATATACTCGAGAATATCCAACGGCATTACCACGTATATTAAAAATATCATCATCTCTATGAGATAATACTTTATACCATTCGTACATTCCATTTCCGCCGGAAGGAACGTATGCTCTATAATAATATTTAGGCTGTAGGCCTTCACGTAGTCCTGTGCTTTCCCCTCCCGAAATATTCTTTGTATAATGATATGATGTCACATATTCTTTTCCATTGACAATTTGAGCGATCTCACGAATACGTAGTCCTCCAATATTTTTTGTGATTCCATCCTCTTGTATTTGATTTAATTCATATCTATATTCAATATGCCCTCCTGTTTTATTAGAAATTCTCCGAAGTGAATTTGCTTGTGCATAATACAAGTTAGGTTCATGATTTGCTCCAGAAAACTCTCTATCATCTACTGTGGTAACAAAATGAGGAAATAACTCAATATTGCCTTTTCCATTGTAGTATCCCCAATGATCAAAATCTTTAGAATCTCTATTGGGAAGATTCGAATTTGTTATATCAAAAGTTCTAGAGAAAGAAGTACAAGATGTTCGAATAGAAAAAGAGATGTTTATTTCTCAGGTAGAAAACACCGAATCTCCACTAGTCGAACTTGGAAATAAATTGAATAGTACAACCTATACAGAGGTGATAAGCTTATATTCAAAATCCAATATAACACGCCATAAGTTATTTAAGAAAATAGATTCTTTCAAAAAATCTGAATTTAAAGTGGATGACATTAAAGAAGTTTTAGATACAAACTACAAACGATTAAAACCTTTACTTACTGACACATCTGTTATGTCTAAATCACCTCCTGACATTGAAGTTAAAAGAGGTAAAATCACATATAGTCCAGAAAGAATCGTTGAAATTCAAGAGAATTTACAAACAATTCAAGACGAGTTTTTCAAACTCAAAATAATAATAAATAGAGCTTAAAAAATCTTTTAATTACATATTCGATTTATATACTAATATCAACTGTTCAATAACACGATTTAACTTTTGGAGATACAAACAAAAACTTCTACTCATTATAGAATTAGATAACTGAACCTATGTATAATAGATTCCGTTATCTAATTTTTAGTCTACTCCATTGATTCCCGAATAATACGCAAAGTTTCTTTCTTATACTCCTTGCGGTCATATTCAAATCCTCTACACATCCAACAACTACAGGGAGTACCTGTAGTTTTCATTTGTCTTTTGCCAACTCAAACCAATGAGGATGTTCATAATAGTTTCCATCCTCACGGATAACACAATGCCCATAAGCGGCATATAGAATCATACGAGCCTTAAACACACGAGCCATTTGTTGGCATCTCCACAATTTGTTTCTTTTGTCCATCGTCTTTTTCTATTAAAATTAGGATGAACAATGATGTTATTGGGGTGAGATTTAATATATCCATAGCATTGTGTATTTTTACCATTTTATAGCTTTTGTGAAAGCCTCGCAAGCCGTTCCTTCAACAATTCGCCATACTTTTCTTTTAATTCATCACTTAGGAAAGAGCTTTGAATGACAGTCTCAAACTTGGGCAATAGTTTGATATACTTATTTATCAGCCGTTCTACAATCACATTCTCTATACCCAACGTAGCTGCTGACCTGATAAAATCTTCTCTTTGAAGCTTTTTCTTCCGACCATTCAAGGTTAATGCCAACTCTTCGTCATCTTTAGGATTGATGATAGCCGCATTTAACAAATCGTAAGCAGGGGTCAAACGTATCATATCTGCCACCTCATACAAAGAGAAGTTTTTCAAGTGCATGTCGTTATTTCCTGTCAACCAAGAGAAAAGCACCAACTCAAAGAAATTGGTAACATCCATTTTAGGTAAAGACGAGTATTTTAAAACAGCCTTGCCGATACGTTCATAGCTACTCTTGTATTTATGCTCTGTTTGCCTTTCGGTCAGTTGACACATATCTTCCATCGCAATCTTCTCTCCGGCAGAAGTCCTGTCAATTCGACGGGTAAGATAGCATAGCGTATCATCTGCCATCCGCATCAGCGTATGAGGAACTACCTCAATACGAGCCACCTCTGCAAGGTGCATGGTTAAGTCCTCGACCTCAGGCATCATTTCATATTGCGAGGTCTGAGGCTTACAGATATAACCGCCCCATAGCCCGACAATAGTCAATCGTTTGCTTCCCTCATGCTCATTCAAATGCAAGGATAATTTCGGCTGAACACCAGTCAAAGATGTTTGGTCTTGGATGATTTGCAGAGCAAGCTGATCAAGTTGCTCTGTCGTATAATCAAGAACTGGTAATGTTGTTGTTCCGAAGAACTTCTTTATGCAAGCCGTATGCATATCCTTTTCCCCTTTTAAGAGCGGACGATAACAATATAAGCAATTACACATGGCTTCCCTCCTTTTCTTCCAAAGGAATAACACTTACTGCTCCGATACAATCTTTGCAGCATGTCAGCAACAACGCCATCCGGTCAAGAATACTGATGTCTGTATTCCGCAATGCAACATCCAACAACCATCCTTCAGGAATCAGACCGTCGAAAAATGGGAATAGCACAGGACTTGTATATGCTTCCTCCTGCAAAGGCAATGTCATGCTAACCGCCTTTGCCTTTTCAAGAGAAAGATATTCCGGCAAATAGCAGAACTCATATCCTGCATCGTTTTCTGTCAGAATCCCCGCCAATTGGTCTTTGTAAAATATATGGGCTTGTCTCATTGATTATCAATTTTAGAAGTTGCTACCATTTCATAATTGAAAAAGTCAAGGAGCTGATTCACTTTATCAAGACGCAGCGTTTCCTTTCCCTGTTCGAGGTCTCGCACAAAGCGCAATCCTACCCCCGACTTCAACGAAAGTTCTTCTTGCGTCAGGTTATACTGCTTTCGCAACAGCTTGACCGTAGTAGAGAGATTATTCATAAGCATTTAATTTTATACCTTTTCGGGTACAAAGTTAATATAAATATCTCACATTATACCACAAGGGGTATAATTTATTTCATTGTCAGCATTATTATATCAGATAAGGTATAATATAGTAAGATTCAAAACTACAAATTAAAGTACACAAGCACTACTCTACACTTTTTCAAGCGAATAATTCAGTTTCGCTACACTTTTTCCAACGAATCAAATATTTCATTGCACCAGACTAATAAAAATTCCACCGCAAACCACAGAAATTCCAAGAAAACCACTACCTTTGTATTCAACAAGCGTTCTGTAACATACCTGCGGAAATGCCCTATCATTCAACACCTTGTATCTGATAGTGGACATTCCATAAAAGAGCTGAAAAGAAGCGGTACAACACGTATATGCAAAGCAATGAAATACAACGGTTTGCATTTGTCCCTACATTCTGTGTATTTGTCAAAACAGAGGTTGTACCGATTAAAATGAATGGTCACTGATAATCAGTGATGTAAATATGCTGCATCGAAATAATGGCATTGTAAAATATTTTTCTCTCGACAGCACCATTTCACGAAAAATAACTATATTTGCGACATCAATACGATAACAAACCCGTATTTTACCCGCATGAAAAACGGCATTACATCCAATAATTCTTACTCGCTGATCGTCGGACTTTCGGTTTCGATGATGGGTATGATGATGTCGATGCGCAGGTGTAAATGCCGGGTGTAAGATTCGTCGTACGTGTATCTCTTAAATCCGGCTGGTTCAGCCGGATTTTTTTGTTTGTAACAATCCCGAAAACATAAATCAACTTTCAAAACCATGAAAAAACAGAATCTCCGTTTCGAAACCCTGCAAGTACATGCAGGCCAACAGGCCGATCCAGCGACCGGATCGTGCGCCGTCCCCATCCACCAGACGGTGGCCTACACCTTCGAAAGTGCGGAAAAGAGCGCCGCCGTTTTCGCCCTCACGGAACCGGGGTACATCTACACCCGCCTGAACAACCCCACGACCGCCGTTTTCGAAGAGCGCATCGCCGCCCTCGAAGGAGGTACCGGAGCCGTTGCAACGGCATCGGGCATGGCCGCCCAAATGCTCGCCATCACGAACATCGCCCAGGCAGGCGATAATATCGTAAGCACCTCCTACCTCTACGGCGGAACGACCAACCAGTTCAAATACACGCTCCGCCGACTCGGCATCGAGGTCCGTTTCGCACAAGGGGACGACCCAAAGAGCATCTCGGCACTCATCGACGACCGTACGCGGGCCATCTACATCGAAACGATCGGCAACCCGGCCTTCAATATCCCCGATTTCGAGGCGATCGCCGAAATCGGCCGCAAACACGGCATCGCGGTAATCGCCGACAATACGTTCGGAGCCGGCGGCTACCTTTGCCAGCCGATCAAATGGGGCGCCAATGTCGTGCTGCACGCAGCGACCAAATGGATCGGAGGTCACGGCAACAGCATGGGTGGCGTGGCTATCGACGGCGGCAACTTCGATTGGGGCAACGGCCGCTACCCCTTGATCAGCGAACCCTCGGAAGGGTATCACGGATTCAACTTCTGGGAAAACTGCGGCGACCAGGCTTTCGCCGTACGGGCACGGTGCGAAGTGCTCCGCGACACGGGTGCCTGCCAGAGTCCGTTCAACTCCTTCCTGCTGCTGCAAGGACTCGAAACCCTCTCGTTGCGCGTACAGCGATCGGTGGACAATGCACTCGAAATGGCTCAGTGGCTCGAGAAGCACCCCAAGATCGAGAGCGTAAACTACCCCGGTTTGAAGAGTAGCCCGTTCCACGATTTGGCCAAGAAGTATCTGACCAACGGTTTCGGCGGCGTACTGACCTTCCGCGTCAAAGGATCGGCCGAACAAGCCTCCTCGCTGCTCAACCACCTGGAGATCATCAGCCACCTGGCCAACGTGGGCGACACCCGGAGCCTCTTGGTACACCCCGCTTCGACGACGCACTCCCAGCTCAACGAACGCGAACTGGTCGCTTCGGGCGTTTATCCCAACATGCTGCGCTTCTCGCTGGGCATCGAACACATCGACGACCTGAAAGAAGAGATCGGCAACGCATTAAAACGACTGTAAACACAATGAATATATACCGTCATAACCAACCTTTCGAATTGGAGCGGGGAGGCATTCTGCCCGAACTGACGATCGCATTCAGCACCTACGGGAAACTGAATGCGGCCCACGACAATGTCATCTGGGTCTGCCACGCCCTGACCGCCGATTCGGACGTGGCCTCGTGGTGGCCGCACACGGTCGAGGCGGGCAAATTCCTCGACCCCGCCGAGCATTTCATCATCTGCGCCAACATCCTCGGCTCGCACTACGGCACGACCGGGCCGCTGCACGTCAATCCGGCGACCGGACGCCCCTATTACAAGGATTTCCCCGAACTGACGATCCGCGACATGGTGCGGGCCCACCGGCTGCTGGCCGACATTCTGGGCATCCACCGCATCCACACCTTGGTCGGCAGCTCCGTCGGCGGCTTTCAGGCGGTCGAATGGGCCGTCCAGGAACCCGAGCGGATCGGCAAGCTGGTCCTGATCGCCACGGCCGCCAAAGCGTCGCCCTGGAGCATCGCCATCGACGAAACGCAGCGCATGGCCATCGAAGCCGATTCGACCTTCGGGGAACCTTACGCCACTGCCGGCATGAAGGGACTCGCAGCGGCCCGGGCTATCGGGCTGCTCACCTACCGGGGACCCGAAGGCTACGACCTCTCGCAGCGGGACGAGAACGACGACTTCTCCTCTCGCCGGGCCTGCACCTACCAGCAGTACCAAGGAGAAAAGCTCTGCCGGCGTTATAATGCCTACTCCTATTACAAGATCCTCAACGCTTTCGACACGCACGACGTCGGCTACCAGCGCGGAGGCGTGGCAGCGGCGCTGCAACGAATCACGGCCGAATGTCTGGTCGTCGGCATTTCGACCGATATCATCTTCACCGTGCCCGAAATGCAGGCGCTGCACCGGATGCTGCCGCGCAGCACCTACCATCAGATCGACTCCCCGTTCGGACACGACGGGTTTCTGGTCGAGCACGAACAACTGAACCGAATCCTCAACCCTTTCATCCATCCAACCCATGAATAAGATCAAAATCGGCCTTTTCGGCTTCGGCGTAGTCGGACAAGGCATCTTCCAGGTACTCAGCAAATCCCGCAACGCCCATGCGGAAATCGTCAAGATCTGCGTGCGGTCGAACAAACCCCGCAGCATCGACGCGTCCTATTTCACGACCGATCCGGAAGTGATCCTCTCCAATCCGGAGATCGACCTGATCGTGGAGGTGATCGACGATGCGGCGGCCTCCTACAAAATCGTCAAGGCGGCCCTCCAGAAAGGCATCCCCGTCGTTTCGGGCAACAAGGCCATGCTCGCCCGCCACCTGCCGGAGCTGATCGACCTGCAAAAGAAACACAATGTGGCACTGCTGTACGACGCCTCGTCGTGCGGCTCGATCCCCGTGATCCGCAACCTCGAGGAGTACTACGACAACGACCTGCTGCTCGAAGTCAAAGGCATCCTGAACGGTTCGTCCAACTACATCCTTTCGCGGGTGTTCGACCACCAGGAGTCCTACGACGCGGCGCTGGCCCAGGCCCAGGCATTGGGATTCGCCGAGAGCGATCCTTCGTTCGACATCGAAGGCTACGACTCGCTCTTCAAATTAGTCATCATTACCGTTCACGCGCTCGGAGTGTATGTCCATCCCGACCGGATCTTCACCTACGGCATCTCGACTATCCACGACTCGGACATCCGGTACGCCCGCGAAAAAGGGGTCAAGATCAAACTGGTCGCCCAAGTGGTCAAGGTCAGCGACCGGAAGTTCACGATGTTCGTCATGCCCGAATTCGTCACCCCCGGCAAATACATCTACAGCGTCGATGACGAATACAACGGCGTGGTGATCCGGGGCGAATGCTACGACCGCCAGTTCATGTTCGGCAAGGGCGCCGGCAGCCTGCCTACCGCCTCGTCGATCCTGAGCGACATCATGGCCCGTCAGCACGACTACCGGTACGAATACAAGAAACAGCACTACCTCGACCGTCCGGAGTACACGACCGACGTGGAGCTGAAAGTTTATGTGCGATACACGGAAACCGACGTACTGAAAATCCTCCACTTCGACCGCATCACCGAGCAATATCGGGGCGAGGACGGCAATTACGTGATCGGCTACATCCGCCTTTCGGAGCTGCTCGCCAAGCGGGAAGTACTGCGGGGCAAGGACGTTTTCATGGCCGATTTCCAGAGCTTCTTCCAAGAGCTGGATCGTTAGAGCCAAAAGACAGGCCGCCATCGAACGAACGCCTCCCGAATTTCAGATTCGGGAGGCGTTCGTTTTTCAGAGCCACAAACTATTTACTCGAACGGGACCATCGCCTCCGCCGCATCGTAATCGGCATTGGTGAAGACATAAGTCCAACGCTCTTTAGGTTGACGACCGTTACCCCTCAAATCCTCGAATACATAATTATCATCGATCGAAGGGTCGTAATGTGCGTCGTAATTCGGAGGGTACGACCGACCGTCGTCCTGGTAATAACGGACACCATAAGTGAATCCAAGCCTCCCATCGTCGAAAATAATCGTCATTTTCCAAATGTAACTTGAAGGAACGGGGCAAACACCCATACCATTATCCATCGCAGTAAAACTTTCTCCAGGCAGTATCACTTCATTTTTGAACTCACACCCTAAATCGGATTCTACGAAAAGAGTGATCTTATGATCGCTGTCGTTGACCCACACAAAATAACTGATTGCATTGTAATCGGTATTGCAACCTGCCGGAGTCCCTGCGGTAAATATCGCCGACAACGCAAAAAATAAGAATTTCCTCATAAACCCATTTTTATATATAACCGTTACGTTGAAGCCAGCTACGCTCGTAAAAAAGAAATTCATTTATTTGATTTTCTGTAAAATATGACCCTGTATACTTACGAAGTGCACTTTCAAAATCATTCCAGGTTCTATAGGCTCCAAACAAATTCACCACGAATTGAGGCATCTTAATTTGATCGTAGCAGCGAGAAGGATAGCCAACACCCTGGTTGTAATCATCCACCAAATCGACAAACAAAGGAGTATAATAATTATTGGTTGTATTTTGATAATCCCATTCTTGCCTTGCTTGACCTGTTATATCCGAGTTTAGAGATGTTTTTTTCCAACCCTGATTTAAATAATATGCTTCTCCCATATGCCATCCGGCATAAGAAGCATAACTTTCGAGCAATATATTCCAAGTACCATCGTACGCACTGAATGTGCCGCCACGCAAATGAAATTGACAATAATGTCCCAATTCATGCAAAGTGGTTCCTATTAGTCTCGGATGATTATTCCTGTTACAATTGCCAACTTGTATAAAAGGCATTCTCCCCACAGAAGTCGGCCAATAATTAAATCGGCCTTGCCACCCACCAGGATCAACGGCTAATGCAACTATTGATATTCTGTTATTAACAAAAGTAGAAATTATAAAATCGTGTTCGCCATAATGATAAAAATTGACTGCACGATGAATTTCGTAGCGGGGATCCGGAGCCGAAGAAGAGTTAATATTAAAGTTCAAATCTTTACCACTTCTTAATTCTCCATAAATTCCCTTTATTTCCTCTATCCGTCCTCCTTCCTCAGAACCCTTGACAATCGTCCATTTTTCGTGCTGAAAAACAAAACTTACCGTTGCCTGGTTGTCGATCAATTTATTGTTGATAGCATAATATCCAGTTTTGTCTGTATAAACCTCCTCAATATTCGAACCCAGCGTAAAACGGATTTTTAGATTCTCCAGCGGTACATAACGCTTTAAATGAGTATCGTAACATAGTACTTTTCCGCGCGGGAATCCACCTGGTAAATGTCTCTCTTCATCTAAAGCCAAAGCAATGGCTTCTTGCTCCAAAATTTGTATTGCCTCCGCACTCAATCCATTCTCACCAAGAGTAATATATTTAGGGAGGAAAACTTCATAAAGGATTTCAAAATCCATTTCAACAGGGAACGGTTTTTCGACAGGCCAAACGGCATATAATACAGGCAATATAATTGTCACAGGCTCCACTGGTCCATCCTTAATCATACCGCCCTCGTAAGTCACAGAATAACGCCTCTCCTCATCTTCCTCGCAAAACTGTGTCCGGGATTTCGAAAACACAAGACTCTGGGTCACCTCATCAGGTAATGACGTATAATTGAAAGGCGTATACGCGATCTTGATCTGCTCGTCCAGTTCAAGGTTTCGTTGTTCCTCTTCCGTTTTTGGAAAAATTTTCAAGGCATAGTGGGTAGCTTTCAGTTTCAACTGCGTTTTGGCAGTTGCTGAGAATTCTTTTCGCACACTCCGCGCGCTTGCTGCAAACTCATCAGATGCCCTGACAATTTTCGATTCACCCGATACTATATTGTCGTACGCCTGCTGAAAGTTCTCAAGCCTGTACGGATCATTCTGCGGCCGGATCCAAGACTGTGTCTCTATGATACACCGCATCCGCCAACTCAATTTCGGTCGTAACAGTAGCTAACATTTGTTTCGGCGAAATTTCGTCCAACAAATCTTCTTCATAATTAGCACAACCATAAGTGCCGATTAACAAGATACCACCAATTAAAAATAGTAATAATTTTTTCATAAGCATAATATTTAGGATTAGATGGTCAAAACATAAATGCCGTTCATGTGTATTGCAATATATTATATAAAATTTGAAAATCAAAATTATCCGAAAATAATATTTACTCTCTTTTTTATACTTATTTGTTTGTGAACATACGGGTAATAACCTATCTTTGCGACGGAAATTTCGTTTAACATTCTATTATTCCGACATGCCTCTTACCAATAACGTAATGATTGTCAGACACAAGTTGCTGACCAATCTCATCAAATTGTGGAAAGACAACCAGCTCGTCGAGCGAATCGACCGCTTGCCGATCGAATTGAGTCCCCGTACCTCACGGGTTTTGGGTCGCTGCTGCGTACACAAGGAGCGCGCCGTGTGGAAATACAAATCTTTCCCGCTGATGGGTTTCGACATGTCCGACGAAACCGACGAACTCACCCCGCTGTCCGAATATGCCCGCAAAGCCCTGGAGCGCAAAGGGCAGCAGCAGAAAGACAATATTCTCTGCGTAATCGACGAAGCCTGCTCGTCGTGCGTGCAGACCAACTACGAGATCACCAACCTCTGCAAAGGTTGCGTGGCCCGGGCCTGTGCCACCAACTGCCCGAAAAACGCCATCGAATTCAATCGTGCCGGCAAAGCGGTCATCAACCACGATCTCTGCATCAGTTGCGGCATCTGCCACAGCAACTGCCCCTACCATGCCATCGTCTATATGCCCGTACCGTGCGAAGAGGCCTGCCCCGTAAAGGCGATTACCAAGGACGAACGCGGCGTGGAGCATATCGATGAGAGCAAATGCATCTACTGCGGCAAGTGCATCAACAGTTGTCCGTTCGGAGCGATCTTCGAAATTTCGCAGGTGTTCGACGTGCTGCAGCGTCTGCGCGAAGGAGAAAAGATGGTCGCCGTCGTCGCTCCGGCCATTCTCGGACAATACAACGCCCCCACGGAAAAAGTATATGGCGCGATTAAGGCCATCGGTTTCGAGGACGTGATCGAAGTAGCGCAGGGCGCCATGGAAACCATCCGCAATGAAGGTGCGGAACTCGAAGAGAAAATTGAGGAGGGACAGGCGTTCATGACCACCTCCTGCTGTCCTTCGTGGGTCGAACTGGCCAACAAGCATATCCCCGAGATGAAGCCCTTCATTTCGAGCACCGGATCGCCGATGTATTACGCCGCGCGGATCGCCAAGGAGAAACACCCCGACGCGCAAGTGGTCTTCATCGGCCCGTGCGTAGCCAAACGCAAGGAGGCACGCCGCGACGAATGCGTCGATTTCGTGATGACCTTCGAGGAGATCAACTCCATTTTCGACGGCCTGGGTATCGAAGTCGCAACCACCGATCCGTTCCCCATTCCGTTCGTTTCGACCCGGGCCGCCCACGGCTTCGCACAGGCCGGAGGCGTGATGGGCGCCGTACAGCTCTTCCTGGCGGACAACAACCGGCCGCAGGTCGAAGGCATCCAGGTCTCCAACCTGAACAAGAAAAACGTATCCCTGCTCCGCGCCTATGCCAAATCGGGCAAAGCCCCGGCCAAGTTCATCGAGGTCATGGCCTGCGAAGGCGGATGTATCACGGGTCCCAGCACCCACAACCTGCACGATGCCGGTAAACGGCAATTCGCGAAGGAGCTGGCTAAACGCTAAATCCGACGGGGCTATGAAAGAGCTCGTCGATCAGTTGAAACGCAACCGCACCCTTTCCCCGGAAGAGTTGCGCCTTCTGCTGACCGATGCGTCCCCCGAAGAGAGAGAATACCTGCACAGGGCGGCCCGCGAGGTCGCCCGTGTGCATTTCGGAAACGGAGTTTTCGTTCGGGGGCTGATCGAAATCAGCAATTACTGCCGCAACGACTGCCGCTACTGCGGCATTCGACGCAGCAATCGTCTGGCAGAACGCTACCGTCTGACCCCGGAAACCGTACTGGCCTGCTGCGAAGAGGGCTACCGGCTGGGGTTCCGGACATTCGTACTCCAGGGCGGAGAAGACTCGGCTCTGAACGACGAACTGCTGACCGGATTGATCCGGGAAATGCGTCGCCGCTGGCCCGACTGCGCCATCACCCTCTCGCTGGGGGAACGTACGGAAACCTCCTACCGGGCGCTGTTCGAAGCGGGCGCGAACCGTTACCTGCTGCGGCATGAAACGATCACTCCCGATCACTATCGTCGGCTCCATCCCGCCCGGATGTCCCTCGATCACCGCATCGAATGCCTGCACATCCTCAAAAAGATCGGCTACCAGACCGGTACGGGCATCATGGTAGGCAGCCCGGGACAAACGACTGACGACCTGGTCCGGGATCTGCTTTTCATCCGGGAGTTCGAACCCCAGATGATCGGTATCGGACCTTTCATCCCGCACCGCGACACCCCTTTCGGCCACGAACCGGCCGGAAGCGTCGAACGAACGCTCACCCTGCTGTCGATTCTGCGGCTGATGTGTCCCGCAGCACTGATTCCTTCGACCACCGCGCTCGCCACCCTCTCGGGCAACGGCCGGATGCGGGGTATTTTGGCCGGTGCCAACGTGGTGATGCCCAACCTTTCGCCGCCGGACGAACGGTCGAAATACAACCTCTACGACGGCAAGGCCGCCTTCGGTGCCGAAGCTGCCGAAGGATTGGCCGCTCTGGAACGGGAGCTCAACGAAATCGGCCGCCACATCTCGTGGAGCCGGGGAGATTATCAAGAATAGCTTATAAAAACACAAAGATATGTACCAAGTCGCATCCTCCAAGGCGGAGGAGTTCATCCATGACGGAGAAATCGTCGAAACGCTGGCTTACGCCCGCGAAAATCGTGCGAACCGCCCCCTGATCGAGGCGATCCTGCAAAAAGCGGCCGAAGGCAAAGGGGTCACGCACCGCGAAGCGGCCGTGCTGCTCGAGTGCGAACTCGAAGACCTGAACCAACGCATGTTCACGCTGGCCAAACAGATCAAGGAGAAAATCTACGGCAACCGTATCGTAATGTTCGCGCCGCTCTATCTGTCGAACTACTGCATCAACGGCTGCGTATATTGCCCGTATCACCAGAAAAACAAAACCATTCCGCGCCGCAAACTCACCCAGGACGAAATCCGCCGCGAGGTGATTGCCCTGCAGGATATGGGTCACAAGCGTCTGGCACTCGAAGCCGGAGAGGACCCGCGCAACAATCCGATCGAGTACATTCTCGAATCGATCAAGACGATCTACTCCGTACATCACAAGAACGGGGCGATCCGCCGCGTGAACGTAAATATCGCGGCTACGACGGTCGAGAACTACCGCAAACTGCGCGATGCAGGCATCGGCACCTACATTCTCTTCCAGGAAACCTACAACAAAACCGCTTACGAAGCACTCCACCCCACCGGCCCGAAGAGCGACTACGCCTACCACACCGAAGCGATGGACCGCGCGATGGAAGGTGGTATCGACGACGTGGGCATCGGCGTACTGTTCGGTCTGAATACCTACCGGTACGACTTCACGGGACTGCTCATGCACGCCGAGCACCTCGAAGCCCGCTTCGGCGTCGGTCCCCACACCATCAGCGTACCCCGCATCTGCCCGGCCGACGACATCGACACCAAGGACTTCCCGGATGCCATTTCGGACGAAATATTCCGCAAGATCGTCGCCGTGATCCGCATCGCCGTCCCTTATACGGGCATGATTATCTCGACCCGCGAATCGCAGCGCTCGCGCGAGCAGGTGTTGGAAATCGGCATTTCGCAGATCAGCGGCGGCTCGCGCACCAGCGTCGGCGGTTACGCCGGCACGACGCATGCCGAACAGGATTCCGCACAATTCGACGTGAGCGATCACCGCACGCTGGACGAAGTGGTGCGTTGGCTGCTGGAACTGGGCTACGTGCCGAGCTTCTGCACGGCCTGCTACCGCGAAGGCCGCACGGGCGACCGCTTCATGTCGCTGGCCAAGACCGGAAAGATCGCCAACTGCTGTACGCCCAACGCCCTGATGACCCTCAAGGAGTATCTCGAAGACTACGCATCGCCCGAAACCCGAACCCTGGGTGAAAAGATGATTGCGAAAGAGGTTCCGATGCTCCTCAACGAGCGTGTGCGCCGCATCACAGAGAAGAACCTCGCAGCGATCGCCGAAGGTAAACGGGATTTCCGCTTCTAAAAGTTTCGCACGATGAACGAGCAGACTCCCCGCGCCGAACGGCTGCATATCGCTTTCTACGGGCGGTGCAACAGCGGCAAGTCGTCGCTGATCAACGCCCTCACGGGCCAACAGAGCGCTGTCGTTTCCGCGACGCCGGGCACGACGACCGACCCCGTACTCAAGACGATGGAGATACACGGGCTGGGACCTTGCGTACTGATCGACACGCCGGGTTTCGACGATGAAGGCGACCTCGGCATACTGCGTGTGCAGCAAAGCCGCAAGATGCTGGAGAAGACCGACCTGGCCGTCCTTCTCCTCTCCGAAGCCGTGCCGCAGAACGACGAAATAGAATGGTTCCGACTCTTGGAAGAAAGGCATATTCCGACGGTAGTGGTACGCAGCAAGGCCGACTTGGTTGCCGGTATGCCCGATGCGGAGGCCGAAGCACTCTTCGGGCAACGGCCGCTCCGGGTCAGCGCCTCGAACAGCACGGGACTCGACGCCCTGCGCGAAGCCCTGATCCGCAACCTGCCCGAAGACTACAACCAGCCCGAAATCACGGGCAGCCTCGCCTCGGCAGGCGACGTGGTGATGCTCGTCATGCCGCAGGACATCCAGGCCCCCAAGGGACGCCTCATCCTCCCGCAAGTCCAGACGATCCGCGAGCTGCTCGATAAGAAGTGCCGCGTGGTCTGCTGTACCACCGACCAGATCGAAGGCACGCTCTCGTCGCTGGCCGCACCGCCGAAACTGATTATCACCGACTCGCAGGTTTTCTCGACTGTCTATGCGCAGAAGCCCGCCGCAAGCTTGCTGACTTCGTTCTCGGTGCTCTTCGCCCGTTACAAGGGCGACATCGACTACTTCGTGGAGAGCGCGGCAGCCATCGGACAGCTCCGTGAAGACTCCCGCGTGCTGATCGCCGAAGCCTGTACGCACGCTCCGGTGGGCGAAGACATCGGCCGGGTCAAAATTCCGGCCATGCTCCGCAAACGGATCGGACCCGCACTGCGGGTCAATGTGGTTGCCGGCACGGACTTTCCCGCCGACCTCACGCCCTACGACCTGGTGATCCACTGCGGCGCCTGTATGTTCAACCGGCGCCACGTATTGAGCCGCGTCGCCCAAGCCCGCGCCCAGCGCGTCCCGATGACCAACTACGGCGTGGCGATCGCTTACCTGCAAGGGATTCTCGACAAGATCGAATATTAAGCGGAAAACACCAATACAAAAGCGAGGGCGGCACAGGAACAGAAAGCGCCGCCCCAAAGCGCTTT
>OGQQ01001008.1_pt1 | contig 24210 bp, 20 predicted proteins | sample 1553281 | NCBI WGS metagenome assembly OGQQ01 (sample SAMEA2579937, study PRJEB22360) | human gut metagenome | biome: human gut; feature: human-associated habitat; material: faeces | place: Denmark | collected 2008/2010 | reverse complement strand
TATCCAATGCAGGCGGTCTTGGACTGATCGCAGCAGGCGGAGCACCGGCAGAATGGGTAAGAGAGCAGATCCGGGAAACAAAAAAACTGACCGATAAACCGTTTGGTGTCAATATTATGCTGATGAATCCGGAATCAGAAAAAGTTGCGAAGGTAATTGTGGAAGAAGGCGTGAAAGTCGTGACCACAGGAGCCGGAAGCCCGGAAAAATACATGGCAGACTGGAAAGCAGCCGGAGTTAAAGTGATTCCGGTCGTAGCATCTGTAGCACTTGCAAAACGTATGGAACGCTGCGGCGCAGATGCAGTCGTTGCGGAAGGATGCGAAGCAGGCGGACATATCGGAGAACTTACTACGATGGTGCTGGTTCCGCAGGTCGCAGATGCAGTGAACATTCCGGTGATTGCCGCCGGCGGCATTGCAGACGGCAGAGGAATGGCGGCGGCATTTATGCTTGGCGCAAAAGGAATCCAGATGGGAACTGTTTTTGCTGCATCCAAAGAATCTGTGATTCATGAAAACTATAAAAACAGCATTCTTAAAGCAAAAGATATCGACAGCCGTGTTACAGGAAGAAGTACCGGTCATCCGATCCGTGTTCTGCGTAATGATATGGCGCGTAAATATCTGGAACTGGAAAAATCCGGAGCACCGTTTGAAGAACTGGAACAGCTTACCCTGGGCAGCTTAAGAAAAGCAGTTCAGGAAGGTGATACAAAGAACGGAAGTCTGATGGCAGGACAGATAGCAGGAATGATCAAAGAGGAACGCACCTGTGCAGACATTATCAGCTCGACAGTATCAGAAGCCTGCAAACTGATGAATGGAGTAAGTGCAAATGAGTAAGATTGCTTTTATTTATCCGGGACAGGGGGCACAGGCTGTTGGAATGGGCGCAGATTTTTATGAAAAAAGCCCTTTATCAAAAGCTGTATTTGATCAGGCATCCGAAGTGGTTTCACTGGATCTAAAGAAACTCTGTTTCGAAGAAAATGATCTTCTGAACAAAACAGAATATACACAGGTGGCAATGGTAACTGCCTGTCTTGCGATGACAAGAGCTGTAGAAGCCATGGGACTTCATGCTGATATGACGGCCGGTTTAAGTCTTGGTGAGTACTGCGCAATTGCGGTGGCAGGCGGGATGTGTGATCTGGATGCAATCCGTACGGTGCGTGCAAGAGGAATTTTTATGGAACATGCAGCACCGGAAGGAACAGGAGCAATGTCCGCGGTACTCGGCCTTGACGCAGGCGTGATCGAGGATGTTTTAAGAGACAGAGAGGGCGTATCCATTGCGAATTACAACTGTCCGGGTCAGATTGTGATCACCGGTGAGGCGAAAGCAGTTGACGAAGCAGGAAATGCGCTTAAGGAAGCAGGTGCAAGAAGAGTACTTCCGCTTAAAGTCAGTGGGCCTTTTCATTCACCGATGATGCAGCCGGCAGGAGAAGAACTGGCGAAGGTTTTTGCCGGAGTCAGCATGAACCCATTGAAGTTGCCATATGTGGCAAATATCAATGCGGAAGTTGTCACGGACTGCGGAAAAATTGAAGGACTTCTGGTAGCGCAGGTCAGCGGTTCTGTTCGCTGGCAGCAGAGTGTGGAGACCATGATCCGCGAAGGTGTAGATACTTTTGTGGAGATTGGACCGGGCAAAACACTGACCGGATTCCTTCGAAAAATTGATAAAAATGTAAAAGCTTATCACATCGGAAGCTGGGAAGAAGCTGTTTCGGTGTGCGAGGAACTGAAACAGAAATAGACAGATATAGCCAGATGCCGAGAGGAGAGAAATAAGTGGCAGAGCAGAATAAAAAGAAAGTAGCTGTTGTGACCGGCGCATCCAGAGGAATCGGAAGAGCCATTGCCCTGGAACTTGCATCAAGAGGTGCAGCAGTTGTGATCAATTATAATGGTTCGGAAGAACGTGCAAAAGAAGTACAGAAAGAAATTGAGGAAAAAGGTGGCGAGGCAGAAATCAGACAGTGGAATGTGGCTGATTTTGCGGCCTGTGAAAGAGCAGTAAAAGATATCGTAAAAACACATGGAAGTATCGACATTCTGGTAAACAATGCCGGAATCACAAAAGACGGACTTCTGATGGGAATGTCAGAAGCAGATTTTGACAGTGTAATCGATGTCAACCTCAAGGGAGCTTTCAATATGATGCGTTTTGTTTCCAGACAGATGCTCCGCCAGCGCTGTGGTCGTATTATCAGTATGGCATCTGTAGTCGGAATCACCGGAAATGCAGGACAGGCAAACTATGCGGCATCCAAAGCAGGAATCATCGGCATGACAAAAAGTGCGGCAAGAGAACTTGCATCCCGTGGGGTTACAGTCAATGCAGTGGCACCGGGATTTATTGAAACAGAAATGACAGCAGTATTATCCGAAGAAGTAAAAAAAGCATCTGCCGCACAGATTCCGCTCGGTTATTTTGGCAAACCTGAAGACATTGCAAAAACAGTAGCTTTTCTGGCTTCAGATGATGCAGCATACATTACAGGACAGGTAATTCAGGTTGATGGAGGTATGGTCATATGAGCAAGAGACGAGTAGTTGTTACCGGGCTTGGCGCGGTTACTCCTATTGGAAATAATGTAAAAGATTTCTGGGCAGGTATCCGTGCCGGAAAGGTCGGTATCGGACCGATTACAAAGTTTGACACCACAGATTACAAAGTAAAAATTGCCGCAGAAGTAAAGGACTTTAATGCAAAAGACCATATGGATCCGAGATCGGCAAGACGTATGGATCCGTTCTGCCAGTATGCAGTGACGGCGGCAAAAGAAGCACTTGAAGATTCCGGTATTGATATGGAAAAAGAAGATTCTTTCCGTGTCGGCGTGATCGTTGGATCAGGAATCGGAAGCCTTCCGCAGGTTGAAAATAACTATGAAAAAATCATCACGAAGGGACCGGGAAAAGTTAATCCGCTGATGGTGCCGATGATGATCTCCAATATGGCAGCAGGAAATATCTCCATTCAGTTTGGGCTTCGCGGCAAATGTACTGACGTTGTAACAGCCTGCGCTTCGGGAACACACAGTATCGGCGATGCGTTCCGTGCGATTCAGTACGGGGATGCAGAGGTTATGCTGGCAGGAGGAACCGAAAGCTGTATCTGCCCAACCGGTGTAGCCGGGTTTACCGCACTTACCGCACTGACTAAAACAGAAGATACCACAAGAGCGTCCATTCCGTTTGATAAAGACAGAAGCGGCTTTGTACTTGGGGAAGGCGCCGGAATCGTGGTTCTTGAAGAACTGGAACATGCAAAAGCAAGAGGTGCCAGAATTTATGCAGAACTGGTTGGTTATGGTGCAACAGCAGATGCATTCCATATCACATCTCCGGCAGAGGATGGAGCAGGAGCGGCCAGAGCAATGGAACTTGCCATGGAAGAAGCGGGTGTACAGCCATCCGAGGTTGAATATATCAATGCACATGGAACAAGTACCCATCACAATGACCTGTTTGAGACAAGAGCTATCCATAAGGCATTTGGTGATGCGGCAAAAAATCTGGTTGTAAATTCTACAAAATCCATGATCGGACATCTTCTCGGAGCAGCCGGTGGTGTGGAGTTTGTGACATGTGTTAAATCTCTGGAAGATGGTTTTATCCATCAGACAGTCGGAACAACGGAGCCGGATGAAGAGTGTGATCTGAATTATGCGATCGGTGCACCGATTGACAAAGAAATCCGCTATGCAATGAGCAATTCACTCGGATTCGGTGGACACAATGCAACACTTCTTGTAAAGAAATATGAGGGTTGATAAATAATGGAATTTGAAAATCTTCTTACATTAATAAAAACTGTGTCAGACTCTGAGCTGACAGAGTTTGCTTATGAAGAAAACGGAAGCAGCATTCATCTGAAAAAGAAAAAAGAAACTGTGGTGGTTGCAGGAAATACATCTGATATACCTGTTATGGGACTTGAAAATATGCAGACAGCAGGAAATACAAGGCTGAAAGAGTCAGATATTGTACAGCAAAAATCAGATGAGCCGGAAGGCCAGATCGTAAAATCTCCACTGGTCGGAACTTTTTATGCAGCACCATCGGAGGACGCAGAACCGTTTGTTTCTGTCGGAGATTCTGTAAAAAAAGGCCAGACACTTGCAATCGTAGAAGCGATGAAGCTGATGAATGAAATTGAGAGTGATTTTGACGGAAAAGTTGCAGAACTTTATGTAGAGAACGGACAGGCAGTAGAGTATGGACAGCCACTGTTCCGCATTGTGTAAAGTTACGGAGAAAAAAGTGGACAATTCGGACGTACTAAGAAAGCAATGTGTATAAGTTGTTCATTGCGAACGGGAGTATAGATTATGAATAGATTAGGTGTAAAAGAAATAGAACAGATTCTTCCTCACAGACATCCATTTCTTCTTGTGGATTATATCGAGGATTATGAGCCGGGCAAGTTTGCCATCGGTTATAAATGTGTGACTTTTCGTGAGGACTTTTTTAAGGGACATTTTCCGCAGGAACCGGTCATGCCGGGAGTCCTGATGGTGGAAGCACTTGCACAGACAGGTGCTGTGGCAATCTTGAGTCTCGAAGAAAACAAAGGCAAGATTGCATATTTTGGCGGAATCAAAAACTGCAGATTTCGCGGAAAAGTTGTTCCGGGAGACAAGCTCCGTCTGGAAACAACGATTATCAAATGCAAAGGACCGGTTGGCGTCGGCCATGCGGTTGCAAGCGTTGATGGCAAAGTAGTTGTTGATGCAGAACTGACTTTTATGATTGGATAGGTGACACACAATGATTAAAAAAGTGCTGATTGCAAATCGGGGAGAGATTGCTGTGCGGATCATCCGTGCATGCAGAGAAATGGGAATAGAGACCGTAGCTGTTTATTCAGAGGCAGACAGAGACGCCCTGCATACACAACTTGCAGATGAAGCAGTCTGCATCGGACCGGCTCCGTCCTCCCAGAGTTACCTCAGCATGGAAAACATCATCAGTGCAACAATTGTTACAGGCGCCGATGCAATTCACCCGGGATTTGGATTTCTCTCGGAAAACAGCCGTTTTGCAGAACTTTGTGAGCAGTGCAACATCACATTTATCGGACCTCCGGCAAATGTGATCGCAAGTCTCGGAAACAAACAGGCGGCAAAAAATACCATGGCAAATGCCGGCGTTCCGATCATTCCGGGTGGCAAAAATCCAATCTACACAGTAGAAGAAGGGCAGAAAGAAGCGGAAACGATCGGATATCCGGTTATAATTAAAGCCGCGCTTGGCGGTGGCGGAAAAGGCATGCGTGTGGCTGATACACCGGCGGATTTTGAGGAAAGTTTCCGCACCGCGCAGAAAGAAACGCAGATGGCTTTTGGAGATTCTACCATGTATGTAGAACATTTTGTGCGCCATCCGAGACACATTGAATTTCAGATCATGGCGGACAAGTTTGGAAATGTGATTCATCTGGGCGAGCGTGACTGTTCTATTCAGCGAAATCATCAGAAGATGATTGAGGAATCTCCGTGCGAAGTGATTTCAGAGGAACTTCGTAAGAAAATGGGTGATGCCGCCGTAAAGGCAGCAAAAGCAGCCGGTTATGAAAATGCCGGAACGATAGAGTTTCTTCTTGATAAAGAAGGAAGATTCTATTTTATGGAGATGAATACCCGTATTCAGGTTGAGCATCCGGTGACAGAGTGGGTAACGGGTGTGGATCTTGTCAAAGAGCAGATACGTATTGCATCCGGACTGCCGCTTTCCTTAAGCCAGGAGGATATTCATCTGAGCGGTCATGCAATTGAGTGCAGAATCAACGCAGAAAATCCGGCGAAAGGTTTTCGGCCTTCACCGGGCACGATTACGGATATGTATTTTCCGGGAGGAAAAGGAATCCGTATCGATTCCGCAGTTTACAGTGGTTATACGATCCCGCCGTATTATGATTCTATGATCGCGAAGGTGATCGTGTGGGCAAAGAACCGTACAGAAGCAATACGCAAGATGCAGAGTGCGCTTGGTGAGGTGATCATCGAGGGAATCGACACCAATGTAGACTATCAGTATGAGATTCTGGAGAACCCGGATTTTCAATCAGGAAACACTGATGTGGAATTTATTGAGCGGATGGAGGCGAACTGACGATTATGAAATTGGACAACATGTTCAAAAAGACAAGAATTGTTTCCAGAATACAGAGCCATAATGCAGCACGCGCTTCCAGACCGGAAGTGCCGGAAGGACTTCTTCGTAAGTGCAACAAATGCGGTGCGGCGATCATCACAGAAGATGTCAAACAGAATCATTATACCTGTCCGAAATGTGGCGGATATTTTCGTGTTCATGCATATCGCAGAATCCAGATGGTGCTGGATGAGGGAACCTTTGAGGAATGGGATCATGACCTGATCGGTGAAAATCCGATGAATTATAAGGGATATCCGGAAAAGGTGAATGCTCTTCAGGCAAAGAGTGGGCTGAAAGAGGCAGTTGTCACGGGAAAAGGAAAAATTAACGGAAGGGAAACCGTAATTGCTGTCTGTGATGGAAGATTCCTGATGGCGAGCATGGGCTGGGCTGTCGGAGAAAAAATCACGAGAGCGGTAGAACGCGCGACTAAGGAGAAACTTCCGGTCATTATTTTTGCCTGTTCCGGTGGAGCCAGAATGCAGGAGGGAATCACATCTCTGATGCAGATGGCAAAAACGTCCGCGGCACTTGAGCGCCACAGTAAAGCAGGGCTTCTTTATGTCAGTATTCTGACTGAGCCGACGACCGGTGGAGTGACGGCAAGTTTTGCGATGCTGGGAGACATTATTCTTGCGGAACCTGGGGCATTGATCGGTTTTGCGGGACCTCGTGTGATCGAGCAGACGATCCGCCAGAAACTGCCAAAGGGTTTCCAGAGAGCAGAATTTCTTGTAGAGCACGGATTTGTTGATGATATTGTAAGACGTGAGAATCTGAAAGAGACGCTTGGGAAGATCCTGGAGATGCATGAGATTTCCAATTTCTCAGACGATTCAATAGATGAAATGCACTCAGCGAAATCTTCATCGGAGTCAGATTTTGAGTCTGCCGACATCAACCCTTACCTCACAGCATGGGATCGTGTGCAGCTTTCACGTAAGATCGACCGACCGTCCGGCAGTGATTATATAAAAGCTCTTTTTACAGATTTTATGGAATTCCATGGTGACCGCAATTACGGTGATGATAAGGCAATCATCGGCGGAATCGCGAAATTTCACGGCAGACCGGTCACGGTCATTGTACAGGAAAAAGGAACAAACACGAAAGAAAACATTGCACATAACTTCGGTATGCCGATGCCGGAAGGTTACCGCAAAGAGCTGCGTCTGATGAAACAGGCGGAGAAATTTCACCGTCCGGTTATCTGTTTTGTCGATACGCCGGGGGCATTTTGCGGAATCGAAGCGGAAGAACGCGGACAGGGTGAGGCGATTGCCCGTAATTTATGGGAACTTGCCGGATTAAAAACACCGGTTCTTTCGGTTGTGACCGGAGAAGGCGGAAGTGGCGGTGCGCTTGCACTTGCAGCAGGAGATCAGGTATGGATGCTGGAAAATTCCGTGTATTCCATTCTTTCTCCGGAAGGTTTTGCGAGCATTCTCTGGAAAGACAGCACGAAGGCAAAAGAAGCGGCAGCAGTTATGAAGCTGACAGCAGCGGATCTTTACGAAAAAGGTATCATCGAGCAGGTGATCCCGGAACCGGAAAATCTGACACCGGAAAGTCTGTGGCAGGTAACTGACCGGCTGGATGAAAAAATCGAGGATTTTCTTTACAAATATACAAATTTAACAGAAGAAGAATTACTGGAAACAAGATACGAGCGTTTCAGGAAATTCTGAAAAAACCTCCCTGTGGTTTCGGCCGCAGGGAGGTTTTTCGTTATCTGCCCGGAGAAAATTCTCCTGCAAATGTATTTAACGTAGATTTTACCGGACCCGGGTAGTTCTTTTTACACAGGTATGACAGAATAGCAGCATCAACAAAGACAATTCGAAAAGGATTTGGAGGAAAATGAAAATGATGAACAAAAGATTCAAACCGGCAGTTGCTGCAGTGATGACAGGAGCAATTTTAGCAGGAACAGCAGTATGTCCGATGACTACGTTTGCAGCAGATGCAGTGGATCTGAATTCTATGACACTGGATGATATTACTGCAAAAGCAAAAGAAGAAGGTGATGTAGAATCTGTCGGTATGCCGGATTCCTGGGCAAACTGGGGACTGACCTGGCAGGACCTGAATGATAAATATGGTATCACACATGCTGACTCTGACATGTCTTCCGCAGAGGAACTTCAGATGTTCCAGACAGAAGGCGAAAAAGGAACAAAGGACATCGGCGATGTCGGACAGGCATTTGGTGCACAGGCAGTGGATGAAGAGCTGGTACAGGGATACAAAACTTCCTACTGGGATAGCGTTCCGGATTGGGCAAAAGGCGAAGACGGAAAATGGATGATCGCTTATACCGGTGCAACAACCTTCCTTACAAATACAGATGAAGTAGAAAATGCACCGACTTCATGGGCAGACATCAAAGATGGTGATTATACGGTAGCACTCGGAGATATCAATGGCGGAAACGCACAGGCAGCAGTCATTGCATCTGCTTATGCATTTGGCGGAGACCTTAATAACCTTGATCCTGCATTTGATTTCTGGACACAAATGGCAGAAGACGGACGAATCAATACGCTGGACATCCTGCAGCAGAACTTTGAGACAGGTGAGATTCCGGTAGGTGTGATCTGGAGCTTCACAGCAATCCCGTACAAAGATCAATAGTGATAGGTAAGAGTTTGATATTATCTCCCCCTTTTCCCCCACTCTAAACCGTGCATGAACCTTTCAGCTCACACGGCTTGCCATCAAGAATGGATAAATTAGCAGTTTAACAGCTCTCAACAAAAGTAAGGCTTCTGAGTTTCAACAGCTTTTCAGTCCGTTTCAAGTCAAGATTTAACTTCTCCATTTCTGCAATAAAAGTATCTGGATTTTTGATATACAACAGTTTCTGGATATTCCTACAAACAAGTAGGAGATTGCTGTATTTATCAGTGCCTCCTTGCTCTTTTGGAGTTTTTCTGATACATACCACATCATCCGCATCCATCTGGTTTCCTGTGACCGCACACTTTCCTTTTTGTGCTGAGTACAGCGACAGTCTGTTATCATTAAATTCAATGGATTCTCCTTCAATAGGATTTCTCATCAAATCGTGCAAAACTGCCATATCAATTCCTTCTAACTTTTTGTGTACTAATTCTCTGCCATTCTTCGTGTATGAGTTTGCCCCATACGCTTTTTGAATTGGGTGAGAATGCCGTACATATCCTATCGGGGCAAGTGCGAGGTCATTTACATATCTCATTTGGTCACTTTTCCCATATTTATCACGGATAACATTGGTGATATGAATCGGTTTTTTGTTTTTCCTGACTTCTTTAGCGGTTTTTATTCGCTGTCTTAACCTTGCTTTAAGGCTCTTTTGGACAGAAAAGGCGATTGGTCTGAAATCTGCACTGACCTTGGTAGCCATACTATAATAAGCATGAACTCCCAACACAAACGAGTTGTACCTACTTACTTCGGTATAAATGCAATGCGCCTTATTGGGCGGATACTCGATTGCATAAATCAGTTTTTTCAATTCCTTTCTTATCTTTTCTATTGATTTTTCTCTGACATGGCTTTGTACTACATATCGTGGTTCTCCTATATTCGCTTTATTCTTGCGTTTACCACGGGGAATCACCTTCATTTTAAAACCAAGGAACTCCGAATATTTTTCTTTAAGATTAACAATCTTTGATTTCTCTGGGCTAATATCTAGCCCAAGTCGGTCTTTCAACCAACCTTTTGTTGCATGGAACAGTTTTACTGCATTTTGATAATCGTTCGTGAAAATTTTAAAATCATCGGCATATCTGACACAAGTTATCTCTTTTAAACCGCTTCTTCGCAATGAAGCAAATTTATTTCCCCTTGCTGGACTGCCGTTGGGATTTCGTCGGTCATTGAATGGATATTGTGTAGGAAATTCCTCCCATTGACTGGCAAGCCACCAGTCCAGTTCATTCAATACCACGTTTGACAGTAATGGGGAAATAATTCCTCCTTGTGGTGTTCCTTTCTCTGGAAAGCCAATCCCCGCAACTTCCGCTTTTAACATCGTTGAGATAATAGAGATTAATTTCTTATCCCTGATTCCTAGAGTCCAGAGTTGCTTTAACAACTTTCCGTGATTCACGTTATCAAAGAATCCTTTGATGTCTATATCTACAACATAATGCAAATGACTCATCTGCATATTTTTATAAGTTTGTGCGATAGCATTTCCTGTACTTCGGTTTGGTCTAAAGCCATAACTGTGTTCATGAAATTTCGCTTCACAAATAGGCTCTAATACCTGTAACACGCACTGTTGCACCAGCCTGTCCATTATTGTCGGAATACCTAGCGGGCGAACTTTTCCATTGCCTTTTGGTATTTCCACTCTACGGACACTCTGCGGTCTGTACCATCTGAATTTTTCCTGTATCTTGCCTATTAACTGCTCGTCAGACAACTTTTCAATATCATTGATTGTCTTTTTATCTGTTCCTGGTGTATGACTTCCATGGTTTTTCTTCAAATTTCTATACGCCATACGGATATTTTCTGGCATGGTGATTACTTCTATGAGATTGCAAAATTCTTTTCCATCCTTGCTATCCCTGTATAACCTGTCCTGAATATCCTGAAAATCATAGTATTCTGCATGTCTTAGCTTTGCTTTCTTCAAAGCCCGTTTTTCTGTTGTCATAGTCGGCTCACTCCTTTCGGATTCGCCTTTCTTAGTCCTACTCGAACCTATAATGTCTGTTAATAATGCTCCTTTCGTTTTATTCATCACATTCTTGACTACAGCCCGTCCCTCCACCGCTTACTTTTTTCACGGTTTCTAAATCCTGTTATCGCTAACGGACACGGTACCATGGCTGCTCTTTCCTCCCAGATTAAGAAAAGTTATACCACACCCCTCGAATAGTGACATGGTTTTCCTTTTCATGCTTCACAGCGTGCAATCGCTCCACATCTAGGACTTTCTACGTTCCGATATTCTTATCTTTGCATAATTCTTTTAGGCTGCCCTTTTTGCCAGTGTGCTTGGCGATGCCTGTAACACCGCAAGGTCTTTCATTGCGACCGCCTTACTCGACCTCACACACACCACTTTCGTGGCAACGGCATTTCTACCGTTCTTTCTTCTTGACACTTTCATTCGGGTTTTTGTCAGTGGTAGTCAGCCACATTCTTGCCATGAGAATTTTATAGACCCCCGACCTATAGACCGCACCATCCACCTCTGGACAGCTTTCCACAACAGCATATTGCTTGTTTGGGCGGTTCTCAGCCGACTTCAACGTGCTGTGTCAGCTCAGGATATTGCACTCCTTTGCCTCCAACGTAGTATTAGGTGAGCGTTTCTGGGCGTTACTCCTTCATTCCACTCTTCAGAATATCAGTTAGAGAAAACTCTGTTTTCTCCGCTACTTTTACCTCCTCACAGGGCATAAGCCCCATTTATAGTTTATTTGTAGCAACGTATCGCTACACGATCACAAAATATAAACTTCAGGCAAACATCCCGACAGATGGCTCCATCATGAGTGGATATGCTTCCGTAATCAATAAATATGCACCGCATCCATGCGCAGCAGCTCTTGCAAGAGAATACATCTTCAGCGATGAAGGTCAGGCAAATCTGGCAGCAGCAGGTGCAATCCCGACAAGAACAGATGTAGAAATTCCGGAAGATATCCAGAACGCAACCTTCAAATCAGAAGATTATGCAAATGCAATTCCGATGGAAGATACAGAAGCTTATACAAAAGCCTGCGAAACTGTTGTAGAAAGATGGCAGGAAGAAATCACGCCACTTCTGGTTCAGTAATGAAAAAACAAAAATACATTTATCTGTTGGCGCTGCTTCCTTTTCTGGCGGTTGCTGTGCTGTATGAGATCGTACCGCTTTGCAGCGTGATCGGAAACAGTTTTATTCCGGATGGCGGAAGCGGTTTTTCGCTGGAAAACTATGAAAAAATTTTTACAAAACTTCTTTATCAGAAAGCAATCATCAACAGCCTGAAAATATCACTGACGTCTTCCCTGATCGGCATTATCATTGCATTTCTGGGGGCGAAAGCAATACATAATCACACCGGGAAACTCAGCACGGCTTTTACAACGGTATTAAATATGGTATCAAACTTTGCCGGAGTGCCGCTTGCTTTTTCTTATATGATACTTCTCGGAAATGCCGGATTTATGGTACATGTGGGCCAGAAACTCGGGATTCAGGGACTGGCGAATTACAATCTGTACACATCTGGTGGAATGAGCATGATCTATGTATACTTCCAGATTCCGCTTGCGACACTGCTTCTCATTCCTGCATTTGAGGGAATCCGAAGAGAATGGAAAGAAGCAGTTGCACTTCTCGGCGGAAATATGACCTGTTTCTGGACAAAGGTCGGGATTCCTGTGCTGATGCCGGGAATCCTTGGTACGTTCAGTGTACTTTTTGCAAATGCACTTGCCGCATATGCAACCGTTTATGCGTTGATGATGAATAATATTTCCCTGCTTCCGATTCAGATCGCAGGAAGCTTTGTCGGGGAAGTTAAGCTGAAACCGGGACTTGGCGGTGCGTTGTCAGTTGTGATGATGGCACTGATGGTCATTATGATCTTCGTGACAAACGGAATCGGCAGACAGTTTCAGAAAGGAGTGAAGAAGGTATGACAGAGAGAAAAAAAGGCTCGGCTGCGGTAATGCTGGTCCTGATCGCATACCTGCTCCTTCCACTGATTGTGACTATCGTTTATTCACTTTTTGATAAATGGACAGAAATTGTCCCACATGGATTTTCTGTAAAAAGTTATGTGGAACTGTTTCAGGATCCGGAGTTTTTGCTGTGTATTCTCAGAAGTCTGATCGTATGTGTGGTACCAATTGTGCTGACCACAGTGATCATCCTTCTGGCAATGTTTGTAACCAATTTGTACTTTCCGAAGCTTGATAAATATGTACAGATCATTTGCATGATTCCGTATACGATACAGGGAGTTATTCTTTCGGTCAGCATTTTGGCAGCATATGTGCGTTCGGATACATTTTTGTCAAACCGTATGGTCATGCTGTTTGGTGCATACAGTGTCATTATCATGCCATACATTTATCAGGGAATCAAAAACGGATTGCTGACGGTTAATGTCTATACGCTGGTCGAGGCTGCGGAAATGCTTGGCTGTTCACGAATTTATGCATTTTTTAAAGTAGTCGTTCCGAATCTGATTTCATCGGTGATTGTTTCTTCACTTCTGGCAGTGGGAATTATCTTTGGAGATTATGTGCTGGTGCGAAATCTTACCGGAACATCTTTCCAGAATATGCAGATTTACCTTTACCAGACCATGAAATCGGACAGCATGAAAGCAAGCGCGGTGTTTGTAGTGATTATGGCAATCACATTTCTCATTGCAGCCGTTACCTTATATCTGAAAAACCGCAGCGGAAAAGAAGATAAGTAAAAGAAAAGTGTACAGGCATGCGCAGACAGCAAAATTCCAGGAAAGACAGGAAAATTTATGGGATATATACGTTTTGAAAATATTGTAAAAAATTTCGGTGATACACAGGTGCTGAAAAACATTAGCCTCGATATCGAAAAAGGACAGCTTGTGACGCTTCTCGGACCGTCCGGCTGCGGCAAAAGCACACTTCTTCGATGCCTTGCCGGGCTGGAGCGCGTAACTTCCGGTAAAGTGTGGCTGGATGGAAAAGACATTACAAATGAAGAACCGAGAAAAAGGGATATCGGAATGGTGTTTCAGCAGTACAGTCTGTTCCCGAATCTGACAGTCGAAAAAAATGTGGCTTTCGGTCTGCAGTTGAAAAAGATGCCAAAGAATCAGATTGACACAAAAGTAAAAGAGATGCTGGAAATCGTAGGCCTTGGGGATAAAGGCAAAAGCTATCCGTCGCAGTTATCCGGCGGACAACAGCAGAGAGCCGCGCTTGCAAGGGCAATCGTAACAGAACCAAAAGTTCTTCTTCTGGATGAGCCGCTTTCTGCAATCGACGCCCTTCTCCGCAAATCACTGCAGATGGAGATTCGAAGAATCCAGAAAGAGACCGATATCACAGCAATTTTTGTTACACATGACCAGAATGAGGCAATGGTGATGTCGGATATGATTCACCTTCTCTACGATGGAAGAATCGAACAGTCGGCAGAGCCGGCGCAGATGTATGCCCGCCCGGCTACAAAATTTGCTGCATCTTTTATCGGAAGTTACAATTTATTATCATCCGAAGATTTCAAAAAAATGACAGGCAGCAGTGCAGAGGCAGAAACGATTGCCTTTCGCCCGGAAAGCGTCAGATTATCTCTGGAAAGACCGGACGATGCATGCAGCTATATTTTCCAGGGAAAAATCGTGGACGGAATTCCGCAGGGAAATGTGTTTCGCTATGGAATCGGCTGCGAGGGCGGTAAAATTCATGCGGATGTACTGTTTCAGGAGACAGGACTTCTTGCGGAATCTACGGACTGCTGGATGAGTATAAAGAAAGAAGATTGTATTTTGTTGTAGGAGGAATGGCTGTGACGCTGAATTTTGCACACAGAGGATTTTCCGGACAGTATCCGGAAAACACAATGCTGGCTTTTGAAAAGGCTGTAGAGGCCGGTGCAGACGGAATTGAACTGGATGTGCAGTTCTCAAAAGACGGGAAACTTGTGATCATGCATGATGAAAGTCTGCTCCGGACTGCCGGCATCGATGGATTTGTAAAGGATTATACACTGGAGCAGTTGAAAGCGATGGATGTCTCCGGTAAATGGGGCGACCGGTACGGAAAGATGGAAATTCCGACACTGCGTGAATATTTTATACGGTTCAAAGATCTTCCGATCATCACCAATGTTGAACTCAAAACAGGAGTTTTCCTTTATCCGGGAATCGAGAAGCGGACGTTGGAACTGATCCATGAGTTTGAACTGGAAGATAAAATCATCATTTCCTCTTTCAATCATTATTCCTGTCTGAAGATGAAAGAACTGGAAGAAAAAATTCCATGCGGTCTTCTGGAAGAAAGCTGGATCGTCGGTGCCGGTAAATACGGTCGACAACTCGGCATGGATTTCCTGCATCCGGCATATCCGATGGTGACAGAAAGCTATGTGCAGGATGCGAAAGATCATGGATTACAGGTCAATACCTGGACCGTCAATGACTGGGACAGCATGGAATATTTTGCACGGATCGGTGTCCATGCGATCATCGGGAACTTCCCGGATCTTGCAGAAAAAGCATTGAATCCGTATCGGCAGATGCGCGTTTGAAAAAGAAAAATACAGGACAAAACCGGGAAAGTGTGGTAAAAAAGAACACTTTCCCTTTTTTGTCTATATAAAACAGCAGGACGCGGCATTATAATATGTAAGAATAAAAAGGAAAAATACAGACGAGGAGGACATACAAATGAAGGAAGTGAAATCTCCGAAGAAGCCGCTTCTTTATTACTACGGCATCGTGCTTCTGATCATAATTGTTTTTAATGTGCTCGTGACACCGATGCTCACAAAAACCATGGTCAAAGAAGTGGACTACGGAACCTTTATGTCAAAGATCGAAGATAAAAAGATCGATGACGTGCAGATTGAGGACAATCAGATTCTTTTTACTGACAAAGATGATGTGAAGACAATCTATAAAACAGGTGTGATGGATGATCCGACTCTGACAGAGCGTCTTTACAAAGCAGGAGCAAAATTCTCCAAAGAAATCGATCAACAGATGTCACCGGCAGCAAGCTTTCTGCTGACAGGTGTCCTTCCGCTTGTGATCTTTATTGCGCTCGGCCAGTATATGAGCCGCAAGATGATGAATCAGATGGGCGGCAAAAACTCGATGGCATTCGGTATGGGAAAAAGCAATGCCAAAGTTTATGTGCCTTCCACGGAGGGCATCCGTTTCAGTGATGTGGCAGGTGAAGAAGAAGCAAAAGAAAACCTGCAGGAGATCGTTGACTATCTGCATAATCCGGAGAAGTATACAAAAGTCGGTGCTTCAATGCCGAAGGGAGTTTTGCTTGTAGGCCCTCCTGGAACAGGTAAGACCATGCTGGCAAAAGCAGTAGCGGGTGAATCCAACGTACCATTTTTCTCCATGTCCGGTTCTGAATTTGTGGAAATGTTTGTTGGTATGGGTGCGTCAAAAGTGCGTGACCTCTTTAAACAGGCAAAAGAAAAAGCTCCATGCATTGTATTTATTGATGAGATCGATGCCATCGGTAAGAAACGTGACGGTCAGATGGCAGGCGGAAACGATGAGCGCGAACAGACTCTGAACCAGCTCCTTACTGAGATGGATGGTTTCGAAGGCAACAACGGCGTTATCATTCTGGCGGCAACCAACCGTCCGGAATCTCTTGATCCGGCACTGACCCGTCCGGGACGTTTCGACCGCCGTGTACCTGTAGAATTGCCGGATCTTGAAGGCCGTGAAGCAATTCTTAAGGTACATGCAAAGAAAGTACAGCTTTCTGATGATGTAGATTTCCATACGATTGCAAGAATGGCATCCGGTGCGTCTGGTGCGGAACTTGCAAATATCGTGAATGAGGCCGCGCTTCGTGCGGTACGCGACAACCGTGAAGTGGTGACGGAGGCAGATCTTGAGGAGAGCATAGAAGTCGTTATTGCAGGTTATCAGAAGAAAAATGCAATACTTTCTGCACAGGAGAAAAAAGTTGTTTCATACCATGAGATCGGACATGCTCTTGTGGCAGCCATGCAGACACATTCTGCACCGGTTCAGAAGATCACGATAATCCCGAGAACTTCCGGTGCACTTGGCTACACCATGCAGGTAGAGCAGGGCGATAAATATCTTCTCACGAAGAAAGAACTGGAAAACAAAATTGCGACTTTCACCGGTGGACGTGCCGCAGAAGAAGTTGTTTTTGGTGAAGTGACAACAGGTGCTTCCAACGATATCGAACAGGCAACCAAGATTGCACGTTCCATGATCACCCGTTATGGCATGAGCGATGATTTTGATATGGTTGCAATGGAAACAGTGACAAACCAGTATCTCGGAGGAGACGCATCCCTTGCATGCTCAGCGGATACACAGAAAGAAATTGACCGCCAGGTTGTGGAACTCGTTAAGAGAGAGCATGAAAAAGCAAAGAAAATCCTTCTGGATAACCGTCAGAAACTGGATGATCTTGCAAACTATCTTTATGAAAAAGAAACAATCACCGGTGACGAGTTTATGGCAATCCTGAGCGGCAATAAGGTACAGGCAGAAGCAAAACCTGAAACAGCAATTGAGGCAAAGGAGGCGGATGACAATGAAAAGACAGTCTGATATCGGATGGTTTGAACTGATTATGGGGTTGATTCTGATCATTCTCGGCATTGTGATCATGCGTCAGCCAGTTGGTGTTTTCACATGGATCGTAATCCTGTGTGGAGTGATAGCCGTTATAAGTGGAATCGGAGACATTGTCCTGTATGTGAAGATGGAACGATTTACAGGTTTCGGACCGGTCGTTTCTCTGGTGACCGGAATCCTTGGAATTATGGCAGGATTTATGCTGATCGCACATCCGGGAGCAGGCACATGGGCAATCGCAATGATTCTTCCAATCTGGATCATTGCACACTGCATTTCCAGACTTTCCCATCTCCAGTATATGAAGATGCACTTCGGAATGACTTATTATACAATTTCACTGATTTTGAACATTCTGGGACTGATCGTCGGAATTCTTCTGATCTTCCGTCCGATGATCACGATTTTATCGATGGGTGTTCTGGTAGGTGCATTCCTGATTATAGAGGGAGCAGAATGTATTGTAGTAGCCCTTACCGGAGGACGTTACTACAGATAAAAACAGAAATCATAACAAAAATGAAATATACAGAATCTTCACAACTACTTTAAAGTAAAATTAAAGTTCCACCTTTATAGTGTACTTAGCGGATAATTATGATGGTGCAATTCTGGATATTATGATGCCAAAGATGGATGGCATTACGGTACTGAAAAATATCCGTGCGCAGGGAAATGATGTTCCTGTGCTGATCCTCACAGCCAGGTCTGAGGTGGATGACCGCGTGCTCGGACTGGACAGCGGCGCGGATGACTATCTGAGCAAGCCGTTTGCAGCAAAAGAGCTTCTGGCGGCAAATCCGGTACAGGAGGTTCCGGTATCGGTTTGTCTGTAGCACAGGCAATCGTGCAGGCACACAAAGGCAAGATTAGCGCAGAAAACAAAACAGGAAACGGACTGACGATTACAGTTCTTTTATAATAGAATCTGCTTATGTAATATAACCGCCAAATGAAAAACGCTTCTTTCATTTGGCGGTATTTTTGTTCTGTATGATTGAGATATAATGCAAAATATTGTAAAATAGATAGAATAAGCGAATGTATACAGTGATAAAAATCTTATATTTTATACGATCAAGGAGAATGATTTTGACAAAAGAAAGTTATGCAGGTAATCGAAAAAAGCGGTTCCTGTTTTATGGTCTGATGATATTATGTGCATTTATTGTCGTAATACTGCAATTTTTCGGACCGGGTAAATACAGTGAGAGGATTTCCAAAAGTCAGATTCTTTATCAGGGTGATTTTGTATGGCAAAAGTCTGACGGCAGCAGCGAGGCAATTCAGGTTCCGGGAAAATATAAAGTGCCTGCCAGAGAAACCATGACGATCGTAACGCAGCTTCCGGATGATTATACAGAGAGTACGCTGGTGATCCGTTCATCGCTCCAGTCGATTGTTTTTTATGTGGGAGGAGAACTGCGTGCGGGGTATGATACTTCGCATACTCGGCTTGTCGGCAAGAACTCGGCAAGCAGTTATGTGTTCTGTCCGACATCTGCAGCAGATGCAGGCAAGGAAGTTCGTATTGAACTGAGGACAAATACAGACAAATATTCCGGCGTGGTAAATGAAGTCTACTGCGGTGACAAAGCACAAATCTGGGAATATCTGTTCCATACATACGGACTGGAAACAATCATAGGTTTTTTCCTGTTGTTTGCAGGTATTATTACAATTGCATTCAGCATTGCGCTTGGAATTGCATATCAGACAAAATTTGATATGGAATATCTGGGCTGGTGTGTGATCATGGCGGCTGTCTGGATGCTTGGTGAGTCAAAACTGCGTCAGCTCCTGCTTCCGAATGCGTCAGCGTTGGCGACGATGTGCTTTGTAATGATTTTGTTGTGTCCTGTGCCGATTTCTTATTATATAGATACATTGCAGCATGGAAGACACAGGAAAACATTTAATATAGTAGAAAATATTGCATTTTTTGCTCTTCTTGTCTGCTCAGTTCTGCATATATCAGGCATTGCAGACTATATTGAAACACTGCCGGTAGCACATGGACTTCTTGCGCTTACAGTTGTGATCGTGTTTGTGACGATATTTGAGGACCACAAAAAAGGTTATTTCAAGGGAACTGGGTATACACTGGTCGGGCTTGTATTTGCTATGCTCTGTGTATTGATTGAATCACTTTCAACTTATTTTGTGGTTTCGATATCCGGAATATTTATCGGCATCGGAATGACTATACTGCTGGTTCTTAATCTGGTAAAAACAATTCATGATATTCAGGAAATGGAGCGCAGCCGGCAGAAGATAGAAATGGATGAGCGCAGGAACCAGATGGAAGCAATTTCGCTTCAGATGATGCAGACGCTGTCCACGACGATAGAGGCAAAAGATGAATACACCAGAGGACATTCTCATCGTGTGGCAGAATATGCGGCGCTGATCGCCGAAGAACTGGGATGGGATATAAAAGAAATCAGAAATCTCAGAAATGCAGCACATTTATATGATATCGGAAGAATTGGTATTCCAGATTCAATTTTGAACAAACCGACACGCCTTACAGAAGAGGAATATGCGGTAATTAAAGAACATACGACCATCGGTGCGGAAATACTGAAAAATATCACTCTGATCGATCATGTGAAGGAAGTGGCAAGAAGCCATCATGAAAGATATGACGGAAAGGGATATCCGGATGGTCTTAAAGGAGAAGAAATCCCGCTGTATGCCAGAATCATTGCGATAGCAGACAGCTACGATGCAATGAAATCAAGGAAAATCTACAGGAATCCGCTGGCAGATGAAATAATTTATAATGAAATATTACAGAGCCGCGGAAAGCAGTTTGATCCGGATATTGCGGATGTATTTTTGAAACTGCTGGATGAAAATCGTGTGGCAATCGATGAAGACGGTGATTCGGATACAGAATTTGAGTTTGAGAGATTTATCTCCAGTGTTATGAGTACGATGAAAAGACAGGAAGAAAGCGAGGGATTCGATTTCCTGACCGGACTGCCGATGAGAAACCGCGGTGAAAAACTTGCGGCGCAGTTTATGCAGCAGGATAATGGATATCTGGTATTTCTGGATATGGATAATCTCAAAAAGATCAATGATATTTACGGACATAAGGCAGGTGACCGGGCACTGAAACTTCTCGGTTCACTGCTTATGGAGCATGCGCAGCATTCCGTAGTCTGCCGATTGGGTGGTGACGAGTTTCTGATGTTTGTGTCGGAGGTTTCGAAGGAAGAGATCATAGATATTGTGACAAAGATCCAGAAGAAATTCGAGCAGTGCAAAGAGGAAGATATGGAGATTCGTTTTGCAGATATTTCAGTCGGAATCTGTGAAGTAAACAAAGGCGATCCGTTTGAGGAATGTTATTCAAAAGCGGATAAGGCGCTGTATTATGTGAAGCAGAATGGAAAGGGAAGTTATTTCTTCTATCAGCAGATGGAAAATGAAGAGTCTGGCAATGCCGGAATCGGAAAAGACCTGAAAATGATTGCGAAAGCATTGCATGACAGTGGAAAATATTCCGGTGTATTCAATCTCGATTATCGTGGCTTTGCCCGAGTATTCGAATATATGAATCATCTGAGTGCACGGCATAAATACAAATACCATCTTGTAATGGTAACAATGGAAACTCAGCCGGATTCTGCACCGCATATTGAAAGCATCGAAGAGGCATTGGAATGTATGGAACATGTAATCTGTAAAAAGATCCGGAGTGTGGATGTATGCACCCGTTACAGTTCCATGCAGTATCGGATTATTCTTTTTGAAGCAGAAGAAAGTGAAATTAAAGATATTATGGAGCGCATTTTTACACAGTATCGTAAAGAGTACAAAGGAACATCGCTGCTTCCGAAATATGAATATATTTCAATGATGAAAGAAGAGAAAAAAGAAACTCAGGTGTAGTATATAACAGGAAGATATAAAGAGGGGGCTGCCACATAATCTGTGGCAGCCCTCTTAAAGGTTAAAGAATATTTATTCGGTCATTAGAGAATGTCGTCTCTGCGGATATATCCCGGATGTCCTTCCTCTGCAATGATCTCATTGCCGTGAACGACTTTGGCCCATTTGTCCATTACTTGATTTTCAATATGAGCATTCTCGCCAACGACAGTATGAGATAATACAACACTGTTTTTAACGACAGCACCAGGTTTGATCTGGCAGCCACGGCCGATAACAGAGTTCTCTACCGTTCCCTCGATCACGCAGCCGTTGGAAATAACAGAATTTTTGACATCTGCACCCTCCAGATACTGTGTCGGGCAGGAGTCGTTGGTTTTGGTATAAATCGGCCAGTCCGGATTGAAGAGTCCTTCAGCAGTCTTGATATCAATCAGAGAGATATTTGCATTGTAGTAACTGTTAAAGTCAGTAATGGATGCAAAATAGCCTCTGTGTGCAACGCCACGAACATCCAGCTCACCAAGAGAAGCGGCTACGATCTGTGGAAGGGTGTACATGGATGAAATTTTTTTGCCCTTCTTGATCAGTTCGATGAAGAGTTCTTTCTTCATGATGTAAGTATCCATAAAGATGTTACGTTTCTGGGCACTTCCACGGTTCTTTTCGATGGATTCGACACCTTTCTGTTTGTTTAGATTCAGAATATCGCAATTAAGGAAAGCTTCTCTTGCGTTATCAACGGAATGATACAGAAGAGTGATATCAGCATCGGAATCAATATGTGCCTGAAGAAGTTCACTGTAGTTTGCTGCATATACCATATAGGATGGAGCAATAATTACATATGGTTCACGCATACGTTCGATGAACTCAATGTTTTCTGCGAAAGCGGAAATATCGGTATTATATACATCGTTCTCAGAACTGTTCTGAGAGAACATAAGCTGGAGTTTACCACGTTTGGAGTTGATGTTGTAATGGCGTCCGGTACCCAGATGCTCTACCAGTGAACGTGGTTTGCGCCTTACGTATACCTGAATACGGTCAATACCGCTGTTGCTCATATTTGAAATAGGAAAGTCAATGACACGATATCTTCCAAGGAAGGAAAAAGCACCGATTGGACGATACTGCTGAAGTCCTTCTACTTTGATATGGGTTCCGGAAGATGTGACAATTCCAAATGCTCTTGCCATATTATTCTACCCCCTTTACACGTTTGGACACGAGTTCGATGCTTTCGCTGTCTGCACTTCCGACAACAGCTTCCGGACCGATCTTAATGTTATCGGCAACAAGAGCACGCTGTACAACGGCACCTGCAGCCACTTCTACACCCGGCATAAGTACACTGTCAATGATCTTTGCACCTTCGCCGACCTTACATCCGGTGAACAGTACAGAGTGCTTTACTTCACCTTTTACGACGCAGCCCTGAGTGATGAATGCTTTGTCGATTTTTGCGTTTGGTCCTATGTACTGCGGAAGAGTAGGCGTGTCTTCTGTGTAGATCCTCCATGAGGCATCATTCAGATTCAGTTCGTTTCTTGAATCAAGCAGATCCATGTTTGCTTCCCAGAGAGAATCGATGGTTCCGACATCTTTCCAGTAGCCTTTGAATTTGTAGGCAGCAAGTGTCTTGTTGTCATTCAGAAGCTGTGGAATGATATCCTTACCGAAATCGTGGTGAGAATCAGGATCTTTCATATCTGCAAGGAGCATCTTACGGAGAAGCTTCCAGTTAAAGATATAAATACCCATAGAAGCAAGGTTGCTCTTTGGATGTTCAGGTTTTTCTTCGAATTCAACGATGCGTCCGGCCCCGTCCGTATTCATGATACCGAAGCGGCTGGCTTCCTTCATCGGTACTTCAATGACTGCAATGGTAGCATCTGCATTCATTTCTTTGTGGTAATCCAGCATTTTATCATAATCCATTTTATAAATATGGTCACCGGAGAGAACTAATAGATATTCCGGTGAATATTTGTCGATAAAATCGATATTCTGGGAGATCGCATCAGCAGTACCTCTGTACACATCCAGATCGGCATCTGCTTTTTCACGTGGTGGAAGAACGAAAACTCCGCTTTCTCTTGCGTCAAGTCCCCAACGTCCGCCAGCTGCTACGTAACTGTTCAAAAGAACGGATTCGTACTGAGTCAGTACACCGACAATGTCCACACCGCTGTTAGCGCAGTTACTCAATGGGAAATCAACGATGCGGTATTTTCCGCCATAGGGAACTGCCGGCTTGGCGACATCCTTGGTCAGGATGCCCAGACGGCTGCCTTGGCCGCCCGCGAGCAGCATGGCAACGCATTGCTTCTTCCTCATTGTGAACACACTCCTGTGATATTGGGTTTATCTTGCCGAAAACGCATCGGAAAGCGGCGCGCTTCATTTCACGCGGCTTTTTCCGTTTGTCTGCATTATACCATAATCTGTGCAAAAGGAAAAGCAAATTCATGTGATGTTTCCATGACGACCCCCGGAATCCGGACAGTTTTTGAACACATCGCGTCCAGGCGGGCGTTTTTCGTCCCACTCGGACGAAGAAAACAAAGGAAAAACAAATCGTGTGGGTTGACAAAAAAATCGCCAGGCGCGCCGCGAGATTGCAAAACCGTCTGTCGTGCTGTATAATGGAAAGCACATGAAACGACAGGGCTTGGAGGACGAGAATTTGAGCGACAAAATGCGGCTTGACAAGCTGCTTGCGCTGCTCGGCGAGGGCACGAGAAGCGAAATCAAAGCGATGGTGCGCGCGGGGCGCGTGACGGTGGACGGCCGGGCGGCGAAGGACGCGGGCATGCAGGTCTGCGGCGAGA
>OGQQ01001002.1_pt1 | contig 24270 bp, 18 predicted proteins | sample 1553281 | NCBI WGS metagenome assembly OGQQ01 (sample SAMEA2579937, study PRJEB22360) | human gut metagenome | biome: human gut; feature: human-associated habitat; material: faeces | place: Denmark | collected 2008/2010 | reverse complement strand
CGACGACCCCTTCATTACGAGTGAAGTGCTCTACCGACTGAGCTATTCCAGCATTCGTACTGCTTTTGCAGTCACGAATTATATTATATCAAATTTTTGAATAAAAGCAACTCTTTTTTAAAAAAATTACACTTTAAAATAAACATAAAAAATAGGTATTGAAATCTGTAACCAGATATGGTAAACTTTTTACAATTTGAGAAAGTGTGGGCGCTCTGGAATTGAAAAGACTCCAAGAGTGCCCCTTTTTTGAGAATAAAAGAGTATTACGAAGGGATAAGGTGAACATATGAAAGCGTTTCTAATTTTAGAAGACGGAACTGTGTTTGAAGGCACAAGCATCGGCTCAACAAAAGATATGATTAGTGAGATTGTATTCAATACTTCAATGACTGGATACTTAGAGGTGCTGACAGACCCTTCTTACGCCGGACAGGTCGTTGTCATGACATATCCGCTGATCGGAAACTATGGTATTACACCGGATATGGAGTCCAAGAAGGCGTGGCCGGATGGTTATATTGTAAGAGAATTGTCCAGAATGCCAAGCAACTTCCGTTGTGAAGGTACAATTCAGGATTTCCTGAAAGAACAGGATATTCCGGGAATTGCAGGAATTGATACCAGAGCACTTACCAAAATCCTCCGCGAAAAGGGTACAATGAATGGTATGATCACAACGAATGAAAATTACAATCTGGACGAGGTACTTCCGAAACTTCATGCATACAAAGTAGGAGATGTAGTTTCCAAAGTAACTTGCAGTGAAAAATATGTCTTAGAAGGCAATGGACCAAAAGTTGCATTGATGGACTTTGGTGCTAAGAACAACATTGCAAGGTCTTTAAATGATCGTGGATGTGAAGTTACCGTTTACCCGGCAAATACACCTGCAGAAGAGATCATTTCCGCAAATCCGGACGGTATCATGCTGTCGAACGGACCTGGCGATCCGGCGGATTGCACTTCCATTATTAAAGAAATCAGAAAATTATACGACTCAGATATCCCGATCTTTGCAATCTGTCTGGGACATCAGCTGATGGCACTCGCCAACGGTGGTAAGACCTATAAGTTGAAATACGGACACAGGGGCGGAAACCATCCGGTAAAAGATCTGCAGACAGGAAGAGTTTATATTTCTTCCCAGAACCATGGGTATGCTGTAGATGCTGATAGTATTCCGGAAAGCGTTGCAGTACCTGCATTTGTGAACGTCAATGACAATACAAACGAAGGAATGTCATACGTTGGAAAGAATATTTTTACAGTACAGTTCCATCCGGAAGCATGCCCGGGACCACAGGATTCTGGTTACTTGTTTGACAGATTTATGGATATGATGGGAGGAACAAAATAATGCCAAGAAATAAAGACATAAAGAAAGTATTAGTTATTGGTTCCGGTCCAATCGTAATCGGACAGGCAGCAGAATTTGACTATGCCGGAACACAGGCATGCCGTTCACTGAAAGAAGAAGGACTTGAAGTTGTACTTCTGAATTCGAATCCGGCAACGATCATGACAGACAAAGATATTGCAGACCGCGTTTATATCGAACCACTTACGGTAGAAGTTGTAGAACAGCTGATCCTTAAAGAAAAACCGGACAGCGTACTTCCTACCCTTGGAGGCCAGGCCGGACTGAACCTTGCAATGGAGCTGGAAGAAGCAGGATTCCTTAAGGAACATAATGTGAGACTGATCGGTACAACGGCGGAAACCATCAAGAAAGCAGAAGACCGTCTAGAATTTAAAGATACCATGGAAAAGATCGGTGAGCCGGTTGCAGCTTCACTGGTCGTTGAAAATATAGAAGATGGTGTCGCGTTTGCAGATAAGATCGGATATCCTGTTGTTCTTCGTCCGGCATATACCCTCGGCGGAAGCGGTGGTGGTATCGCACATGATCAGGAACAATTGGAAGAAATCCTTGAGAACGGACTCCGTCTGTCACGTGTAGGACAGGTTCTTGTAGAACGCTGCATTGCAGGATGGAAAGAAATCGAGTACGAAGTAATGCGAGATAGTGCTGGAAACTGTATTACTGTATGTAATATGGAAAATATTGATCCGGTCGGAGTTCATACCGGTGACAGTATCGTTGTTGCACCTTCCCAGACTCTTGGAGATAAAGAATATCAGATGCTGCGAACTTCGGCACTGAATATCATTACAGAACTGAATATTACTGGTGGATGTAACGTACAATACGCATTAAATCCAGACTCTTTTGAATATTGTGTAATTGAGGTAAACCCGCGTGTAAGCCGTTCTTCTGCACTGGCTTCCAAAGCGACAGGATACCCGATCGCAAAAGTTGCTGCAAAGATTGCCCTTGGATATACACTGGACGAGATCAAGAATGCAGTTACAAAGAAAACTTATGCAAGCTTCGAGCCAATGCTTGACTACTGTGTTGTTAAGATGCCAAGACTTCCATTCGATAAATTTATCAGTGCAAAGAGAACATTGACGACACAGATGAAGGCTACCGGAGAAGTTATGAGTATTTGCGATAATTTTGAAGGAGCTCTTATGAAAGCGATCCGTTCTCTGGAGCAGCATGTAGACTGCCTGCTTTCTTATGATTTTTCAGCGCTTTCCAAAGAAGAAATTCTGGAAAAACTGGAAATCGTAGATGACCGCAGAATCTGGATGATCGCAGAAGCAGTCCGTAAAGGAATTTCATATGATGAGATCCATGCAATCACAAAGATCGACAAATGGTTCATCGACAAGATTGCGATCCTTGTTGAGATGGAACAGGCTCTGAAAACACAGGAACTCACGCCGGAACTTCTGAAAGAAGCAAAACGTATTGAATTTCCGGATAATGTTATTGCACGCCTGACCGGAAAAGATGAGAGAGAAATCCACAATATGCGTCATGCGAACGGAATCGTTGCAGCATACAAGATGGTTGATACCTGTGCGGCTGAGTTCGCGGCAGAGACCCCATATTATTATTCTGTATTCGGAAGCCAGAACGAAGTAGAAGAGACTTCCGGCAAAAAGAAAGTTCTAGTACTTGGATCAGGACCGATCCGTATCGGACAGGGTATCGAGTTCGACTTCTGTTCTGTACATTGTACATGGGCATTTGCAAAAGAAGGATACGAGACTATTATCGTAAATAACAACCCGGAAACTGTAAGTACCGATTTTGATATCGCAGATAAGCTGTATTTCGAACCACTTACTCCGGAAGATGTAGAGAGCATTGTAGACCTGGAAAAACCGGACGGAGCAGTTGTTCAGTTTGGTGGACAGACTGCGATCAAATTAACAGAATCCCTGATGAAGATGGGAGTGCCGATTCTTGGAACTTCCGCAGAAGATGTAGATGCCGCAGAGGACAGAGAACTCTTTGACGAGATCCTTGCACAGTGCAATATTCCACGTCCGAAGGGAGATACAGTATTTACCGCTGAAGAAGCAAAAGAGGTTGCCAACCGTCTCGGATATCCGGTACTGGTTCGCCCTTCTTATGTACTTGGCGGACAGGGAATGCAGATTGCAATCAACGATCATGATATTGATGAATTTATCGGAATCATCAACCGTATTGCACAGGATCACCCGATTCTGGTTGATAAATATTTGGTCGGTAAAGAAATTGAGGTCGATGCAGTATGTGATGGAACAGACATTCTGATCCCTGGTATTATGGAACATATTGAGCGTGCCGGAATCCATTCTGGTGACAGTATTTCTGTATATCCTGCGCAGAGCATTTCTGAAGTGACAAAGCGTAAAATTGAAGAATATACAAAGCGTCTTGCAAAAGCCCTTCACGTAATTGGTATGATCAACATCCAGTTCATCGTATGTGGCGAAGATGTTTATGTCATCGAAGTAAACCCACGTTCAAGTCGTACCGTTCCTTATATCAGTAAGGTAACAGGTATCCCGATCGTTCCGCTTGCTACAAGAGCGATCATCGGACATAAGATCAGAGAAATGGGTTACACACCGGGACTTCAGAAAGAAGCTGATTATATTGCAATCAAGATGCCGGTATTCTCATTTGAGAAGATCCGTGGTGCAGATATCAGCCTTGGACCGGAAATGAAGTCTACAGGTGAGTGTCTGGGAATTGCAACTACATTTAACGAGGCACTTTACAAAGCGTTCCTTGGAGCTGGAATCAACCTTCCAAAATATAAGAACATGATCATGACTGTTCGTGATGAGGATAAGGGAGAAGCTGTCGAGATCGGACGCAGATTTGAGGCACTTGGCTACCGCATCTTTGCAACACGCGGTACAGCTGATGCATTAAAAGAAGGTGGCGTAAAAGCAATTCCGGTCAATAAGATTGAGCAGGAATCACCGAACCTGATGGATCTGATCCTTGGACACGAGATCGACCTTGTAATTGATACTCCTCCACAGGGAGCAGATCATGCACGAGATGGATTTGTAATCCGTCGTAATGCAATCGAGACAGGTGTTAATGTACTGACAGCTATGGATACGGCAAGAGCACTTGTGACAAGTCTGGAAAATACAGATATCCGTCAGCTTACACTGATTGATATTGCGAAAGTTGAATAAGATGTTATGAATACGGACAGGCAGGGATTGGATTCTCTGCCTGTTTGTGTTATGGAAAATGCAGGGACGAGACGGACGCTACAGTGGCAAAAGAATGTGAAGCTGTGTAGAGGATTTCGGATATTGGCTGGAATTGCGGGGAAGGAGTTTTATAGTGTGAAAACTATTGTATGTGTGGATAACCGGATGGGGATATGTTTTAATGGCAGGAGAGTGAGCCGGGACCGGATGGTGTCAGAGGATATTCTTGAGATGACGAGAGGGAATGTGCTCTGGATGGCGCCGGAGGCAGATAAGCTTTTTAAAGAAGTCTTTAAAGCAAAAGAAGAGGTATGCCGGGAAATTGGGACTGGGAAGAAAATACAGGACGCAGGGCGACTGGAGGATGAAAAAATGTGGAAGGTTGACCGGAATTTTCTGGAAAAGGCAGAAGAAGAGGATTTCTGTTTTGTTGAGGGGGAGAATCTGGCTGGATATGAGGGGAAGATTACAGAGATTGTTCTGTATAAATGGAACCGGGATTATCCGGCAGATGTATTTTTTGAGGTAGATTTAAGCAAGTGGAGACTGGAAGAGAGAAAAGATTTTTCCGGTTACTCCCATGAGAAGATTACAAAAGAAATTTACAACAGGCAGGGATTGCTATGAAGAAGAAAATTGGGAAAATGAGAGGTGTGCTGCTTCTGACGTTTGCATTGTTTCTGACAGCGTGTGGCACAGGTGGAGCAGATGCGCAAAGTGCATCATATGGAAACAGTCAGGCAGCAGTAGTTGAAAGGCAGTCGGGTAGCGGAGAAAATGAATCGACAGCAGGTGGCAGCCAGGATCCGGTGAGCGCTACATTGGATAATATTCCGGCATACAGCGGAACACCGTATGTAGTGATTGACGATAATGAACCGGATTTTACCGAAGATGAGCTGACAGATCAGTCTTATGAAAGCTACAGTGATCTGGATGAGCTGGGACGATGCGGCGTTGCCGCGTCCAACATTGGGACAGATCTGATGCCGACCGGGAAAAGAGGAAAGATTGGACAGGTGAAACCGTCCGGGTGGCAGACAATAAAATTTGACAATGTGGATGGAAAATATCTTTACAACCGTTGTCATCTAATAGGCTATCAGCTGACGGCAGAAAATGCAAACGAAAAGAATCTGATTACAGGAACCCGCTATATGAATGTGGATGGGATGCTGCCATTTGAAAATATGGTTGCCGACTACATCAAAGAGACAGATAATCATGTAATGTATCGTGTCACACCGGTATTTGAAGGGGAGAATCTGGTTGCATCCGGAGTTTTAATGGAAGCAGAATCAGTGGAGGATCATGGAGAAGGTGTGAAATTTAATGTGTATGTCTATAATGTACAGCCGGGAATTACGATTGATTATGCAACGGGAAAGGCAGTGCTTTCCGATACGGATGCGTCAGCGGGTACGGGAAAAACCAGTGGAAATACAGAGAAAAAGATTTATGTGTTGAATGAAAATACAAAGAAGTTCCATACGCCGGAGTGCTCAGGAGTAAAAGATATCAAAGAAGGAAATAAAAAAACATTTACAGGTTCAAGAGAAGAACTGATTAAAGAGGGGTATAGCCCGTGTGGGAGATGTAAACCGTAAGAGGAAAATAAAAGAAAAACTGCATATTCTGCGAAAAATATAAAACAAACGGGAGATTTTTAAACAAAATCTCCCGTTTTCTGCTATAATAGAAAACATACTTAATGAATATACATTAGAGGAAATGTGTAAAAGAAAAAGGAGGAACTTTCTCATGAATACTTATCATATGGGAACAAAATGCGTGCAGGGAGGATATACACCTGGAAATGGAGAGCCGAGACAGGTTCCGATCATTCAGTCTACGACATTCAAATACAATACAAGTGAAGATATGGGAAAATTATTTGATCTGGAGGCATCCGGATATTTCTACACCCGTCTGCAGAATCCGACTAACGACCACGTAGCGGCAAAAATCGCGGCGATGGAAGGCGGAACAGCTGCAATGTTGACTTCTTCCGGACAGGCAGCGAATTTCTTTGCTATGTTCAATATCTGTGAAGCAGGAGATCATATTGTGGCTTCCTCTTCGATTTATGGTGGAACCTTCAATCTGATCAGTGTGACAATGAAGAAAATGGGAATTGACGCAACATTTGTTTCTCCGGATGCAACAGAAGAAGAATTAAATGCGGCATTCCAGCCAAATACAAAGCTGATGTTTGGTGAGACGATTGCCAATCCGGCACTTACTGTTCTGGATATTGAGCTTTTTGCAAAGGTTGCGCATGCGCATGGTGTACCGCTGATCGTGGATAATACCTTCCCGACACCGGTCAACTGTCATCCGATCGAATGGGGAGCAGATATTGTGACACATTCGACTACAAAATATATGGATGGACATGGAGCAGCAGTCGGTGGAGCAATCGTAGACAGTGGTAAATTTGACTGGATGGCTCATGCAGATAAATATCCCGGACTTTGCACACCGGATGAAAGCTATCATGGAATTACCTATGCTGAGAAATTCGGAAAAGAAGGCGCATTTATCACAAAATGTACTTCTCAGTTGATGCGTGATCTCGGATCGATCCAGGCACCACAGAATGCATTTATCCTGAATCTCGGACTGGAATCTCTTCATGTGCGTATGCCAAGACACGTGGAGAACGGACAGGCTGTCGCAGAATTTCTGGAGCAGCACCCAAAGGTTGCTTATGTCAATTATCCGGGACTTCCATCTAACAAATACTATGAAAGGGCAAAGAAATACATGCCAGACGGGGGCTGTGGAGTGGTATCTTTCGGATTGAAAGGTGGAAGAGAAGCTGCTTCCGTATTCATGCAGAATCTGAAGCTTGGAGCGATTGAAACCCATGTGGCAGATGCGAGAACCTGTTGCCTGAACCCGGCAACATCCACACATCGCCAGATGAATGATGAGCAGTTAAAAGAAGCAGGAGTTCCAGCAGAACTGATTCGTATCAGTCTGGGACTTGAAGATAAAGAGGATCTGATTGCAGATATTTCTGCGGCACTTGACGCAATTCAATAATCGTGTCACAATGACAGATAAAGAAATCTGATCAGACAGGAGGAAAAGAGTCATGACAAAGAAATCAGAAAGACAACCAATCAAAGCAGAAAATGTAGCGGGTGGCGCAGGCTATATCCTGAAGGAAGAACTGATCAAAGGTGAACAGCTCGGCGCGTACTGCAAGATGTTCAATGAAGTAACGTTAAAACCTGGATGTGAGATCGGATATCATGAGCATCATGGAGAGACTGAGACTTACTATCTGACAAAAGGGGCAGGCATTTACAATGATAATGGCAAAGAATATCCGGTAGAAGTTGGTGATGTGACTTTCTGCGCAGAAGGAAATGGACATGGCATCAAGAATGCAGGGGAAGAAGATCTTGTGTTTGTGGCGCTTATTTTGAAAGAATAGTGTGAAGAGGGACGGATCCCGGCGCAAATGATATTGATCGTCACCTATGAAACTATCACTGGCAGTTTCATACGGATGCATGGCAACTCTGAAGCTTGTACAAAAAAGGGGATGATGTTCGTGTGAACACGGACACCACCCCTATTTTTGTGCGCTCTTAGTCGCAACGATTCAATATCATTTGCGCCGGGATCCTGTGCTGCTCAAAATTTTTAGAAATAAGAGTTGGCGATTTAGTGAATGGTCTTCTTGTGGGGATAGGAAACATTATGCAAAGAAATCCTGTATTCCCTGAAGCAGTCTCTTATTATCTTCCGGAGCCATAATGCAGAACCGGAAGTATTCCCCGCCCAGTTCTTTGAAGCTGGAGCAGTCTCTCACCATCAGACCCTGCTTGATCAGAAATTCAAACACATCCGCAGAAGTAACTCCCTCTTTTTCAATCTTTACCAGTACAAAATTCGCATAAGCAGGATACACAGTCAGCACATTGATTTTGGAAATTTCAGTGCACATTTTGTCTCGCTCGGAGAGGATCAGATCCCGTGTTTTCCGGATATACTCCTGATCCTGGAGCATCTTCTCACCAGCGTAAGCGCCGAGGCTGTTCAGACTCCATGGGTTCTGCATCAGCAGAAGATCCTGAAGAAACTGGCTGTTACTGGTTGCACCGTAGCCGAGGCGGAGACCAGGTGCGGCATAAAATTTGGATACGCCACGGAGAATCATCAGATTATCAAAACTGCTGATCAGAGACATGGAAGAAATTTCATTAATATCCGGTGCAAATTCAACGTAAGTCTCATCGATCATCAAGAAAGAGCCAGCCTCCCGGCAGCAGTCCAGAATGGTCTGGATCTCAGATATTTTGAGAGCAGACGAAGTCGGATTGTTCGGGTTACATAATATCACCAGATCATAGCCTTTCCTGATTTCTTCGCAGAAGGCATGGATATCAAGATGGAACTGATCTGACTCTTTTAACAGGTAAGTATGGATGGAACTTCCCACCAGATCCAGTTCACGTCCATACTCGGAATAAGTTGGTCCAAGAACCAGTGTTTTTTGTGGTTTCCGTGTCTGGATCAGGAGAGAGATCAGCTCGGTAGAACCATTTCCGACGATTACATGTTCCGGTAAAATCTGGCAGTAATCGGCAATCACTTTCTTCAAAGTAGTGTAATTTCGGTCCGGATAACTACTGAGAAGATCCAGATGTGCAGCAAGATCTTTTTTCAGGTTTTTGGATAATCCAAGTGGGTTGACATTGGCTCCAAAGCAGACGATCTCGTCCACCGGTACATGATAAAATGCGGCGACAGCAGCGGTGTCACTTCCATGAAACTGCGGTTTTGCTTCCATAAATAGTATTCTCCTTTGTGTATAACAAAAATCTGTGAATTAAAAAAATCGGGTATTCCGCATTGCCTGATATGCAGAATAATGTTATAATTTATTATAATGTCTTTTTGAAAAAATGCAATGCAGAAGTAGGTGGCAAGCTTGAAGAATAAAATAAAAAAATTTTCCAAAGGAGATTTTCGAACCGTTCATCCGGAGATTGTACTGCCGGTAACGAATCTTGAGATGACGATCGGGGAAGGAGAGTCCTGCCAGGGAAGTTTCATTTTGAAGAACAGGAAAGAAGGAGATATCAGAGGACTTGTATATTCTTCTTCTTTTCGTATACATTTAGAAGAACAGGGATTTGAGGGCAACCCGGTGGAGCTCCGTTTTACTTATGATGGAAGCGGACTTGCTCCCGGGCATGTTGAACAGGGAAAGTTTACGATTGTATGTAATGGTGGAGAATTTGAGGTAAACTTTACTGCGATCATTGAAAAACCATCAGTCGAGACTTCCTGTGGAAGAGTACAGAATATCCGTGATTTTAAAAGGCTGGCGATGGAGAACTTTATTGAGGCACACCGCCTTTTCAGATCACGCGATTTTTATGACGTGATAAAGTATGAAGAGCCAAGGATAAAGGCACTTTATGATAATATTAGGAAATGGTCTCTCGGTGAGCAGGCGATGGAAGAATTTCTGGTCGGAATTAAACAGAAAGAATGTATTTTCCTGACAATGGGACGGAATCAGAGAACCTTCCGCAATTTAAAAGAAGCAACCCGTGAGATTATTCATTTTACAAAGAATACTTGGGGATTTATGCCGGTGAAGGTGCATGTGAGCGGTGATTTTATCCAGATTGGAAGGGACAACTTTACAACGGACGATTTTGTGGGAAATCTGTTTGATTTCAGTTATATCATTCATCCGGAAAAGGCTCATGCGGGAAATAATTATGGACAGATTGTTTTTGAAAGTCCGTATGAATCGCTGACCTATGAGGTAATGTTGGCCAATCACAAGGATCATGCAGAGAACAGACGTGTGGCAGATAAGACGATTGCATCAATCATAAAAGATTTCCTTGCGTGCAATGCGGAAGGAAAGGATCTGACAGCCTGGGCGGACGCAACAAGAGAAAAACTGAAGGGACTGGATATATATTCAGAAGACGGAGATGTTTATCCACTGTTTGATGCACATCTTAACCTGCTCTGTAAGGAGCCGGACAAGGCCAGTAATATTCTGGATGATTACAATTACAGCCGTTTCTCAGTGAATAAGGATTCGGTCATTTCATCGTATTATCTGTATCTGACTGCGCTTTTGAGAAAATCAGGCAGCCAGGTTAACAAAGCAATTGAAGAACTGAATAAGGCATATATGAAAGAACCAACTTCATGGGAGCTTGTGTGTATGCTGATTGACATTGATCCGGAATATAAAAACTACAGCAAAAAATTACAGGTTCTGGAACGCCACTGCAGCAACGGTGCGAACCAGGTAATTCTGTACTGGCAGGCATACCGGTGTTTTCTGGAGAAGCCAACCTGTCTGAAAAAGCTCTCGGCATTTGAAGTACAGATTCTCAATTTTGCGCAGAAGCACGGAGTTCTGACAAAGGAAATTGCGCTTTATATGGCGAACCTTGCATCCCAACAGCGGACTTATGATAAGAATCTGGATGTTGTGATGCAGAAGGTTTATCGGATTTTCCCGGATCCACAGATTCTGACAGCAATTTGTACCCATCTGATCCGTGGCAATCGGACAACACCGGAATGCTTCAAGTGGTATGCCTTGGCAGTAAAAGAAGATCTGAAGATTGCGCAGCTTTTTGAATATTATATGATGACTGTGGATGACAAATATCTGGACAGACAGTTTCCAAAATCCGTATTACTTTACTTCCGGCATGGAAATACACTGGAATATAAAAAAGCAGCGGTGTTGTATGCAAATCTGATTAACTGTGAGGAAGAAAGCAGTGAGCTTTACAGTGCTTACAGAGAGCAGATGGAGCGGTTTGCCTGGATGCAGCTTGAGAATAGAAGGATCAATGATATTCTGCATATTATTTACAAACGCTGCTGTACTGAGCGGGATATGACACCGGAAAGAATACGGGCAGTTTATGATATCTGCCATGCTTATGAGATTAAGACAACGGTAAAGAACATGGCGTTTGTCATGGTGATCGAGCCTGACGGAACGATCAGTCAGAAAGTACAGTACAGTGCGGATGGAGTGATTGTATATTTATACAATAAAGACGCACGGATTGTCTGGGAATCAAAAGACGGCCGCCATTACATTGATTCCATTCCATATGAGACTATGAGGATGTTCTATGAGAACCGGTATATGGAAATCTGCAAAAAATATCAGGAAGAGCATGAGGAAGAGGAGCGGAAGAAAGAGAAAAAAGAACTGACCTGGGATATGCTTAGAGAGCACGGGCTGGAGATGGCAGATGAAAAAGAAGTGTTTAAAATGTGCAGTATGCGCCTGCGTGAAGAAGGTACGGAGGAGGATGATTTTCTTCTGGCATTATGCTTTGAACTGTTTCTGAAAGATCAGTATGATAAGCAGACGCTGTCTTATCTTGCTGAGTATTATTGTGGATCGACCCGTAATATGAAGAAACTCTGGCATGTGGCAAGAGATTATGATATTACAACCTACAAGCTTTCAGAAAGAATCATTACGCAGATGCTTTTCTCGGAAACTATGTTTGGTGAGGAAGAAATTTTTGCGGATTATTATGAAGGAAGAACGTATTTCCGTTTAAAGAGAGCATATCTTGCTTATGTTTCAAGAGAATATGTGGTGAACGGACGCCAGGTAAAAGGATGTATTTTTGTAATCATCGCAAATGAATACCGCAAAGAGGAAGATCTTCCGGATATCTGTAAGATCGCCCTGCTAAAATATTATTCCAGCAGGGAAGTGCATCAGGAACTGGAACCGATGCTACGGGAATTCCTGCGCGAAATGTGTGAAAAACAGCTGTATTTTTCTTTCTATTTGAAGTATCCGGAGAACTGGCTCAGAGAAGTGCAGCTTTATGATAAGACGATGATCGAATATCACGCAAAACCTGGAAGCAAAGTGGCAATTTCCTACCAGATACGGAAAGGCGAAAGTGATAATATGAACTATCAGGAAGAAATACTGCTTCCGGCATATGAAGACACTTATATCAAGAGCTTTATTTTGTTTGGTGATGAATCTCTGCGTTATTATTTTACAGAGACGAATAAGGATAAGGTGACGGTTACGGAAAAAAGTGACTATAAGCCGCGTGAGGTGAGGCCAATCGGAAAATTTGGAAGACTGAATGATATGACATCACTGAAGAATGAAGCACTGGCAATCGCGATGAAGGAATTTGCAACAGAAAAACAGCTTGCTGAGGATATTTTTGTTGCTTACTAAAGGAGGAAATACTTCATGACACATGGAAGTATTATAGGATATGACATCAATGCAAAGATGTGTCAGATCAGTTATTATAATGAAAAAACACAGGAACCGGAGACGGTGGATACCGGAATTGAAAAAGAGAACAATCAGATTCCTCTGGTGATGAACTATTATAAAGAGACCTGGACTTACGGAAGACAGGCAAGAAGGATGTCTACGGTAAGGGACAGTATCTGCGTGGAAGGGATCTGGGAGTGTGCGCTTGGCAATAGGAAAATTGAGGTAGACGGACAGGAATATGAAGGCGTCCAGCTGCTGGCGGATTTTGTAAAGTACACGTTGAACGGATTTGAAGAAATTGAAAGCATCACGTTTACAGTCCCGGAGAAAAACGAAGACATCCGCGTCCTGCTGAAGGGAATCGGACAGAAACTCGGAGTGGCAAAGGAAAATATTTATGTTCAGGACTACAAGGAAAGCTTCTGTCATTATATGTTTAACCAGCCGAAAGAATTATGGCAGTATGAAGCGGCACTTTTTTACTGTGACGAGGATGTGATCCGGGCATATATGTTGCGGGAACTGAAGAACAGTTCGCAGAAAAGCAGAGAAAGCTTTGTGACGGTGGACAAGGTGGCAGATGCACGTATGGAAGAACTGGAAGCAGTTTATCCGGTGCTGCATGTTGAGAAGGCAAAAGCGGCAGATGAGCATTTTAAACGTTTTATCCAGAGTGTATTCAACAAGAAGATGATCTCTTCTGTTTTTTTGACAGGAGATGGATTTGAAAATAACTGGTATCCGAATTCTCTGCGCGTTCTCTGTAACGGACGCCGTGCGTTTATGGGAAATAATCTGTACAGTAAAGGAGCGTGTTATACAGCGCAGCGCAGAAAAGAGGAACAGTCAGATGCGCCAGTCTACCTGGATGAGACAAAACTGACCGAGCAGATTTCCGTGCGGATGCGCGTGAATGGAGAAGAAGGCTGGTACCCACTGGTATCCTGGGGCAATCACTGGTACGAATCAGACAGACAGTTCGAGGTGCTTCTTGGTGATACAGAGGATATTGAGATCCATGTAGATTCTCTGGTGACCGGCAGGCATCTTGTGGAGTCGGTTTCTCTGAAAGGTTTGCCGGACCGGAAAAACTATGCGCTTCGTCTGAAAATTAGTACATTCTTCTCGGATGAAAAGACCTGCCATATTATTTTTGAAGATATGGGATTTGGCGAATTTTTTGCGCCATCAGGATTTCGGTTGGAGAAGATCATTGAATTAGGAGGCAGCAATGGGCAGTTTAATTCTTTGTCATAAGAAAAAGGCAAAACATCCCTATGAAATTTCGAGGATCCATACAAGGATCAGTACACTGGAAGAGCTGTGTTATTATCTGTGCAACAATCTGTATCTGATCGATTATACGATCATGAATGAGCAGCTCTGCAGATGGATCGCAGATGAACTGGAAATGCAGGATCTTGCAGTAAAGCTGGTGGAACTGATCCGAAATCATGGCTCCGTGGAGAAATTTGTGGTTCTTGTGCTACATGAATCCAGAATCTACACACCGGGTGAAATGGCACACATCCAGAATGTTCTGGAGAAACTCAAGAACCAGAAAGAAGTAGAACGTCAGAAATACAAAGCAGATAAGCTGATGGAAAGTGGAGAACTGGAATCGGCAATCCTGGTTTACATGTCGATCGTCAACGGAGAAAAGGATGATTCGGTAGATAAGCGTTTTTATGGTCGCGTGTCTGCGTGCCTTGCCGGAGCATATGGGAGAGCATTTCTGTATGAAGAGTCGGCGAGAATGTATGAGAAGGCGTATAAGATCTGTGAAGATAATAAAATGCTCGAAGGTTACCTGTATGCAAGTTCCAGATACATGCCGCAGGATGAATATCAGAAGATGGTCATGGGCAATGAAATCCTTTTGGAAATTGACAACAAACTTACAGAAAAGATAGAAAAAGTGAGAGAAAATATCAACATCGAACCGTCAAAGGAATTGTTTGAAGAATGGAAAAAAGAGTACAGAAGAGCATAGTGTACGGGAGAAAGTTCAAGGCTGTGTATTGATTTTCGGAAAATCATGTATTATACTCTCTATGTAAAAATTAAGCGGATACAACAAATAGGAGAAGACAAAACGATGAGCGAACTTGAAAGAGTAGAGACTGGTTTAGGTGAAGAATGTGGTGTATTCGGTGCCTATGATATGGATGGTGGCGATGTTGCGCCGTCAGTGTACTATGGTTTGTTTGCCCTTCAGCACAGAGGGCAGGAAAGCTGCGGAATTGCAGTGACAGATACCTATGGCAAGCGGAAAGTTCATTTCAGAAAGGGACTAGGACTTGTCAATGAAGTATTCGATGAGGAAGAACTTGGCAAATTAAAGGGAAACCTTGGCGTCGGACATGTGCGGTATTCGACAGCAGGGGGAACTCGTGCGGAAAATGCACAGCCACTGGTTCTGAATTATGTGAAAGGTACATTGGTGATTGCCCATAATGGTAATCTGACGAATGCGATCGAGCTTCGTCATGAACTGGAATATACCGGAGCAATCTTCCAGACAACGATTGATTCGGAAGTGATTGCCTATCATATTGCAAGAGAGCGTCTGAAGGTTTCAAAGGCAGAGGATGCGGTCAGGAATGCAATGAAGAAAATTGAAGGCGCATATGCACTGGTTGTATCAAGCCCGCGTAAGATGATCGGAGCGAGAGATCCATTTGGTCTCAAACCACTCTGTATCGGCAAGAGAGATAATACCTGGTTCCTGGCATCGGAAAGCTGTGCCCTTGCAGCAGTTGGTGCAGACTTTATCCGTGACGTGGAACCGGGAGAGATTGTCAGCTTTACAAAGCATGGAGTATCTTCGGACAAAAGTATGCAGATTCCACCTGAAAAGCAGGCACGTTGTATTTTTGAGTACATTTATTTTGCGCGTATGGACAGCGTGATCGACAACATCAATGTATATCATGCAAGGATTGTTGCAGGAAAGGCTCTTGCACAGTCTTATCCGGTAGAGGCTGATCTGGTTGTCGGTGTGCCGGATTCCGGACTGGTTGCGGCAAAAGGATATTCGGAATATTCCGGAATCCCTTACGGTATGGCATTCCACAAGAACAGTTATGTAGGAAGAACCTTTATCAAGCCGAAACAGAGTCAGAGAGAGTCCAGTGTGAAGATCAAACTGAATGTTATTGAAGAGGTTGTACGGGGCAAGCGTATTGTTATGGTAGATGATTCCATCGTCCGTGGAACGACCTGTGCAAATATCATCAAGATGCTCAAAAAAGCAGGAGCAAAAGAAGTTCATGTAAGAATCAGTTCGCCACCGTTTTTACATCCTTGTTATTTTGGTACAGATGTACCGTCGAATGATCAGCTCATTGCTCATTCACATACAACGGAGCAGATCCGTGAAATGATCGGAGCAGATTCTCTTGGATATATGGAAATAGATAAGCTGAAAGACATGGTTGGAGATCTTGGATACTGCGATGCATGTTTTACAGGAAATTACCCGATGCGCGTTCCGGGAAAAGATATTTCCCACGCGTTTGAGTCAGAAGAATAGGGAGGATAAGACTATGGGATACGACAAGTATGTAAGTCCGCTTTCAGAGCGGTACGCCAGCAAGGAGATGCAGTATATTTTTTCTCCGGACATGAAATTTAAGACATGGAGAAAACTCTGGATCGCACTTGCAGAGACAGAAAAAGAGCTGGGGCTCAATATTACAGATGAACAGATCGCAGAACTGAAAGAGCATGCAGAGGATATCAATTACGATGTCGCAAAAGCACGTGAAAAAGTAGTGCGCCATGATGTGATGTCTCATGTATATGCATATGGACAGCAGTGCCCGAAAGCAAAAGGGATCATTCATCTGGGAGCAACTTCCTGTTATGTAGGTGATAATACTGATATCATTATCATGGCAGAGGCTCTGAAACTTGTTAAGAAAAAGCTGGTTAATGTTCTGGATGAACTTTCAAAGTTCGCAGATCAGTATAAAGATCTTCCGACACTTGCATTTACTCATTTCCAGCCAGCACAACCGACAACGGTTGGAAAGAGAGCAACTCTGTGGATGCAGGAATTTTCTATGGATCTTGCGGATCTTGATTATGTGCTTGGAAGCCTGAAACTTCTTGGATCAAAAGGAACAACCGGTACACAGGCAAGCTTCCTGGAACTGTTTGAGGGAGATCAGGAGACCATTGATAAGATCGATCCAATGATTGCTAAGAAGATGGGATTTGAAGCATGCTATCCGGTATCCGGACAGACCTATTCCCGTAAAGTGGATACAAGAGTTGTGAATGTTCTTGCCGGAATTGCAGCAAGTGCACACAAATTCTCCAATGACATCCGTCTTCTCCAGCATCTGAAAGAAGTGGAAGAGCCGTTTGAAAAGACGCAGATCGGATCTTCTGCAATGGCATATAAGAGAAATCCAATGAGAAGCGAACGAATCGCATCTCTGTCCCGTTACGTGATGATTGATGCGCTGAACCCGGCGATTACTTCTGCTACACAGTGGTTTGAACGTACTCTGGATGACTCTGCGAACAAGCGTCTGAGTGTACCGGAAGGTTTTCTTACGATTGACGGTATTCTGGATCTGTGCCTGAATGTCGTTGACGGACTGGTTGTATATCCAAAAGTAATTGAAAAACGCCTGATGTCTGAACTTCCGTTCATGGCAACAGAGAATATTATGATGGATGCAGTAAAAGCTGGTGGAGACCGTCAGGAACTGCATGAAAGAATCCGTGAACTTTCGATGGAAGCAGGAAAGAATGTTAAAGAAAAAGGTCTGGACAACAACCTTCTTGAACTGATCGCGTCAGATGATGCATTTAATCTGAGTCTGGAAGATCTTCAGAAAACAATGGATCCATCCAAATATGTAGGACGTTCTAAAGAACAGGTCGAAGCATTCCTTAAGAATGTGATCCGGCCGATCCTGGATGAAAATAAAGAGCTGCTTGGTGTAAAAGCAGAGATCAATGTATAGAATAACTGAATAAACAGAATGAAAGAGCAGGAAGCAGATTTCCGGGTAAGACGGAAGATTGTTTCCTGCTTTTTATTTATGTTTCATGGTCTGAAAATAACTTCTTTGAAATATCAATATAGTAAAGAATTAATGCGTTCATCTGAAAGAATCTATAAATCCCATGGAAATGCATAGATATTAAATCGTCATTAATTAGACAAATTGACGAAAAATATGAAAACTGAGTTTTTGACAAACACAGAAAAGCGCGAAAAAACGCACTTATTTAGAGCAAATTTATTATGTTATCACAATAACATGGTGATAATACACAAAAAATAAATAAATTAACTGAAAATATTGCATAAAAACTATAAATAGGTTATTATAGATTCAACAGATAAAAACTATAAGGGATGTCTATTAAAAAGGAGGGTTACCGTATGAGTATGAACGATTTAGTATTAAAGGTAAATGATGTCCTAACAGGATCGGTGCTGATCATAGCACTTGTAGGTATTGGCTTGCTGTTCACATTTAAGCTTGGATTTATCCAGATCCGTGGTTTTAAAGATGGATGGAACAGAACTTTTGGCGGACTTTTTAGTAAGAAAGGGGATGCCGGAAAAGACGGAATGTCTTCTTTCCAGGCACTTGCAACAGCGATCGCCGCTCAGGTTGGTACCGGTAATATCGCCGGAGCTGCAACTGCAATTGCAGTCGGTGGTCCGGGAGCAATCTTCTGGATGTGGATCAGTGCATTCCTCGGAATGTCAACGATCTTCGCAGAAGCGGTTATGGCTCAGAAGTTCAAACAGGTCAGTGATGACGGAACCGTAACTGGTGGTCCGGTATATTACATACGAGGAGCATTTAAAGGAACGTTCGGAAAAGTTCTGGCGGCTATTTTTGCAGTGCTGATCATCTTTGCACTTGGATTCATGGGCAATGCAGTTCAGTCTAACTCAATCGCAGCATCATGGAACACTGCATTCGGAATTCCGAAGATTGCAATGGGTATTTTTATAGCAGTTGTTTCTTTGTTTGTATTCACAGGTGGTATGAAGCGAATCGCAAAAGTTACTGAACTGATCGTGCCGATCATGGCAGCATTTTATATAGTAGGTTCTTTGATCGTAATTTTTGCAAACGTTACAGCAATCCCGGCAGCATTCCATGACATTATTGTCGGTGCGTTTAAACCGGCAGCAGTAGCAGGTGGTGCAATGGGCGCAACCTTGAAGCTTGCAGTACAGAAAGGTGTGGCAAGAGGTCTCTTCTCCAATGAAGCTGGTATGGGTTCTACACCACACGCACATGCAGTAGCAAAAGTAAACCATCCGGTTGAACAGGGCTTTGTAGCTATGATCGGTGTGTTCATTGATACATTCGTAATTCTTAACCTGACAGCACTTGTTATTATCACAACAGGATCAAGAACAACTGGTTTTACAGGTGCACAGCTGAGCCAGTATGCATTCTCTACTTTATATGGTAAGTTCGGTGAGATCTTTATCGCGATCTGTATGTTGTTCTTCGCATTCTCAACGATCATCGGATGGTATTTCTTCGGTGAAGCAAACATCCGTTACCTGTTTGGAGCAAAAGCTGTTAAAATTTACTCAATCATTGTATGTATCTGCGTAGCACTTGGATCACTTCAGGAAGTAGACCTTGTATGGAATATGGCAGACTGCTTTAACAGTATGATGGTTATCCCGAATGCGATTGCACTGGTAGCACTCAGTGGCCTTGTTAAGAAGACACATGACGATTACTATAATAATTTCCTGCCAAATCAGAAAAAAGGAAAATAGATAATTTGTATAATAGCCGGAAAACAGTTATAGAAAAAAACAATAAGAAATATACAAAAAAATCTATAAAAAGACTAGCATTTTGTATAAATGTGTGCTATAGTAATCATGTCAGCAAGAGAGATGCTGCAAAATGAATAAAAAGATGCAGTCAATTAGATAGTAGGTTGATATTTCCTGCGAGAGAATCATTTATAAAGATATTTGATAAATGGTCGCCGAAGATGCAAACCGTAGAGCAGTAAAGCTCGTTGAATGGCGAAACTTTCAGGCAAAAGGATCGGGAAAGGTACTACACTCTGAATCCGGAATTACCGAATTTACAAGGAGACAGAAAGGACGTTTAAAACAGAGAAGTTGTTTTGACGTCCTTTTTTGATACCAGATATATGTTAAAAAATTATCTGGAGTATTTCAGACACAGGGAGTCAAAAAAGACCGCATAAACGGACAGGGGACGAAAGGAAGAAGCGGCTATGAATACTGGATTTATGATTATCACAAATAATCCACTGGTAAAAGAAAAACTGGGGGAAGATTATCATGTGGAATACGAAGAACTTTCTTATGAGGACACACTTAAAAAGGTTCAGAAGATGATCTTCCAGGGATACCGACTTTTGACACATCCGCTGTCCGGAAGCGTAAAACCGAATGAGACTCCATATAAGTCGGTTATGCTCTCAGAAACGCCGGAAGGTCTGGATGCACAGGCGATGCAGATCATTGCAAGCGCCATTCAGGCGTGCGGTAAATTTCAGTTTAAGTCTGATCTTTATAAACCTCAGGTTTATGCAGACTTTCAGCTTGTAGATTACACATTGATCTCAAGTGCTCTGCCGTCAGCGGAAAGCTGGCGCTAAAAAAAGGCTGTAGAAGTACATGCGGTTTGGTGTACTTTTGAGCATACAACAAACACATTCAAAAAAGGAGGGAATTTACAGTGAAATTAGAAGTAGGTCACATTTTTATTAACGACATTCAGTTCGCATCTGAATCAAAGATCGAAAATGGTGTTCTTTATGTTGACGAAGAAGCTGTAAAGGCAATCGTTCTTGAGGACGAAAAAATCAAAGGTGTTAAATTTGATATCGCAAAACCAGGTGAAAGCGTTCGTATCACTCCGGTTAAAGATGTTATTGAACCACGTGTTAAAGTTGAAGGAAGAGGGGGAGTCTTCCCAGGCGTTATCGCAAAAGTTGACACTGTAGGTAGTGGTAAGACATATGCATTAAAAGGAATGGCTGTTGTAACAGCTGGTAAGATCGTGGGATTCCAGGAAGGTATCATCGATATGTCTGGCCCGGGTGCAGAATATACACCATTCTCTAAACTTAACAACTTAGTAGTTGTTTGCGAACCAGTTGAAGGAATCAAACAGCATGAATATGAAAAAGCTGTTCGTCTTGCTGGATTCAGAGTAGCAGTTTACCTTGGAGAACTTGCTCGTGAACTTACACCTGATGAAACAAAAGTTTATGAAACATACGGAATCATGGAAGGAAAAGAAAAATTCCCGAACCTTCCGAGAGTTGCTTATGTACAGATGCTTCAGAGCCAGGGACTTCTCCATGACACATATGTATACGGTGTTGATGCTAAGAGAACACTCTCTACAATCATGAACCCGACAGAAGTTATGGACGGAGCTATCGTATCTGGTAACTGTGTATCCGCTTGCGATAAGAACCCAACATATGTTCATGAAAACAACCCGGTTGTACATGACCTGTTCGAAGAACACGGAAAAACAATCAACTTTGTTTGCCAGATTCTTACAAACGAAAACGTATACCTTGCTGATAAGATGCGTTCATCTGACTGGACAGCTAAGATGTGCCGTCTGTTAGACCTTGATGCAGTTATCGTATCTCAGGAAGGATTCGGTAACCCGGATACTGACCTTATCATGAACTGCAAGAAGATCGAAGCTGAAGGCGTTAAGACTGTAATCATTACAGACGAATATGCCGGACGTGACGGAAAATCTCAGTCACTGGCAGATGCTGATCCGGCTGCAGACGCAGTTGTAACCGGTGGAAATGCTAACCAGGTAATCGTACTTCCTAAGATGGATAAAGTAATCGGAACAGAAGATTTTGTTACAACCATTGCTGGTGGTAATGAACATTCTCGTCGTGAAGATGGAACAATCGAAGTTGAAATTCAGGCCATTACCGGTGCTACAAATGAAACCGGATTTGGATATCTGAGTGCACGCTAGGAATGGAGGACGTAAAGATAATGAGTAAAATTAAAGTTGTACATTATATCAATCAGTTCTTCGCTCAGATTGGTGGAGAAGAAAAAGCTGATTATCCTGCTGAACTTCGCGTAGGCGAAATCGTTGGACCTGGACAGGCTCTGACACAGCAGTTTGGAGAAGAAGCAGAGATCATAGCTACAATCGTTTGCGGTGACTCTTACTTCAATGAAAACCTTGACAAAGCAAAAGCTGATATTCTTGAAATGGTTAAGAGCCAGAATCCTGATATCTTCATCGCTGGACCTGCTTTCAATGCTGGACGTTACGGTGTTGCATGCGGAACTATCTGTGATGCAGTACAGGAAGAACTCGGAATCCCGGCAGTAACTGGTATGTACGTTGAAAACCCAGGTGCTGATATGTTCAAGAACAAAGTTTACACAGTATCTACAAAGAACAGCGCAGCTGGTATGAGAGATGCAGTTAAGAAACTTGCTCCTCTTGCTCTTAAGATCGCTAAAGGCGAAAAAATCGGTGCTTCTTGCCAGGAAGGTTACATGCCGAACGGAGTTCGTGTAAACTTCTTCGAAAAAGAACGTGGATCTAAGAGAGCTGTTAAGATGCTCCTTAAGAAACTGGCAGACAAGCCGTTTGAGACAGAGTATCCAATGCCAACATTCGACCGTGTTGATCCACAGCCAGCTATCAAAGATCTTAGCAAGGCTACAATCGCACTTTGTACTTCAGGTGGAATCGTTCCGAAAGGAAATCCGGACCACATCGAAAGTTCAAATGCCTCACATTACGGAGAATATGACATCACAGGTGTTATGGATCTTACAGAAGAGACATACGAAACAGCTCATGGTGGATATGACCCGGTATATGCAAACGAAGATCCAGACCGTGTACTTCCTGTAGACGTTATGCGTGAATTCGAAAAAGAAGGCGTTATCGGAAAACTTCACAACAAATTCTATACAACAGTTGGTAACGGTACAGCCGTAGCTTCTGCAAAAGCTTTCGCTGAGGAATATGCTCAGAAACTTATAGCAGACGGTGTTGACGCAGTTATCATGACCTCTACTTGAGGTACCTGTACACGTTGCGGTGCAACAATGGTAAAAGCAATTGAAGCAGCTGGACTCCCGGTAGTTCATATGTGTACAGTAACTCCGATTTCCATGACAGTTGGTGCGAACAGAATCGTTCCTACGATTGCTATTCCTCATCCACTTGGAAATCCGGCTCTTGAAAAAGATGAAGAGTATGCTCTTCGTAAGGGCCTTGTTGAAAAAGCTCTGAAAGCTCTTACAACAGAAGTAGACGGACAGACAATCTTTGACAACTAAATCATAGTTAGAAGGTCATGTAATTTTATTAAAAAAGGAGAGAACGTTATGAGCAAAGTTTATGACGTGATCGTCCTGGGTGCAGGACCTGCAGGCTTAGCTGCAGGTCTGTACGCAGGAAGAAGCCGTCTTTCAACACTGGTTATTGAGAAAGGTAAAGATGGCGGACAGATCGCAATCACAGATGACATCGAAAATTATCCTGGACAGATCGTAGAAGGGGAAAGCGGTCCTTCTCTTATCGCAAGAATGACACAGCAGTGTGAAAAATTCGGCGTTGAGAGAGCCTCAGATGTAATTAACGAAGTACACCTGGACGGCGATATCAAAGTACTGAAGAGTGCGAAGGCTGAATATCAGTCAAAGACGGTTATCATCGCAACCGGAGCTTTTGCAAGACCAATCGGATGCAAAGGGGAAGCAGAGTTCACAGGAAAAGGTGTTTCTTACTGTGCAACATGCGATGCAAACTTCTTTGAGGATTTCGAGGTATACGTAGTTGGTGGAGGAGACTCCGCAGTAGAAGAAGCTATGTATCTGACAAAATTTGCAAGAAAAGTTACAATCATTCACAGACGTGATGAGTTACGTGCAGCGAAATCCATTCAGGAGAAAGCTTTCAAGAACGACAAACTTCACTTTATGTGGGATACAGTTGTTGAGGAAGTTGGAGGAGATGGAATCCTTTCCTGGATGACAGTTAAGAATGTGAAAACTGGAGAAGTTACTAAGATTGAAGCTGACGAAGACGACGGAATGTTCGGAGTATTCGGATTCATCGGTACTATTCCTAATTCTGACATCTTCAAGGGAAGTGTTGAGATGGATGAAAGAGGATATATTCCAACTGATGCGGACATGCATACAAATATCCCAGGCGTATACGCTGCTGGTGATGTACGCGTGAAGAGCCTGAGACAGGTTGTTACTGCTGCAGCTGACGGAGCGATCGCTGCAGTTATGGTAGAGAGAAGCATGGCGTAGAGTATATATTCTATTTCATAAATAAGACTTAAAAGGAGGATCAGACCAATGATAGAAGTAGATAAGAATACGTTCCAGACAGAGG
>OGQQ01000994.1_pt1 | contig 24476 bp, 21 predicted proteins | sample 1553281 | NCBI WGS metagenome assembly OGQQ01 (sample SAMEA2579937, study PRJEB22360) | human gut metagenome | biome: human gut; feature: human-associated habitat; material: faeces | place: Denmark | collected 2008/2010 | reverse complement strand
GTTTTCTTTTCTCTTTTTACCGAAGCTGCCGTATTCATTTTCTTCATTGGTGCCATACTAGCCAACCTCCTTTTCACGCGGCTTCAATTTCTTACCAAAGGAAGCCAGTTTTTCTCTGACAACAGGTGCGCTGATCACAACCAGCAGGATTACGACGATTGCTTTGTACGCAGAAATCGCGTCTGACCTTACGTTGAATTTGTAAAGAGTTGTCGTAAGGAACTGGATCACGTATGCTCCAAGAATCGATGCCGCCATATTAAACTTTCCGCCGCTAAGAGAGTTGCCTCCCAGTGCGACTGCCAGGATCGCATCCATCTCGATATCCTTTGCGATAACAGAATAGTTGATCGAAGAGATACGGCTTACCTTAATCAGCGCCGCAACTGCTACGCAAAGACCAAGGATCACAAATGTCAGGAATTTGATAAACGCAGGATTTAATCCATTCAGCCTTGCTGAACTGCTATTAATTCCTACTGCTTGGGTGTACAGCCCCAGATTGGTAAATTTCATAACCAGGCCGATGACGATCATGCAGGCCACTGCAATGAAAAATGGTGTAGGGATCGGTATCCCTGGAATGAATCCTCCAAAATATGTAAATGTGGGATCGCTGACGACCGGAAGTTCATTATTGTTGATCCAGGCCGCAATAGAACGTCCCGCTGTATAGAGAATCAGGGTTGCAACCATAGGCTGGATTTTAAATCCCGCAACCAGAATACCGTTGAATGCTCCAAAAAGCATTGCTACTACACAACTCACTAAAAATGCAACGATGATCGGCGCCTGCAGTTCTTCCGGCCGTGAGTTTGTTCCGCATAATACACGCAGGATCACAGAACCGGCAATCGCTATTCCGGCGCCCACACTGATATCCTGTCCGCCGGATGCCGCTGTGACCAGAGTCATTCCGATCGCAAGGATTGCAAGCTCAGAACCGGAATCCAGAATCGTGATCAGGTATCCGGAAAGGACATGATCTCCTGCACTGTTCAGATCCATGCTGATCTTAAAGAAGGACGGATCTGCGATCAGGTTAAATATCATCAGCAGGAGAAGCGCCGCGATCGGGATGAGGATCTGTTTTCCGGCAAACAGATCTACGAAATGTGTCGTTCCTGCTTTTTTCATCTTTTTGTTTTCCATTACTCACTCTCACCTCCGGCAATCGTATCCATAATCTTTTTCTGTGACAGCTCATCACTGGAAAGTTCTCCAACCTTCTTCCGGTCTCTCATGACGATCAGCCTGGAACAGGTCCTGAGCATTTCGTCAGTCTCAGAAGAAATAAATGTTACGCTCATACCTTCCGCGGCAAGCTTTAATACCAGTTTTTGTATCTCTACTTTTGTTCCGATGTCGATTCCCCTCGTCGGCTCATCCAGAATCAGGTAATCCGGGTGTGTCAGAAGCCATCTGGCAAGGATTACTTTTTGCTGGTTTCCTCCGGAAAGAGACTTGATCGGTGTATCTGCGGAAGCTGTTTTGATCTCCAGCAGTTTGATGTACTCATCGGCAAATTTATTCGCCTGTGCTTTCGAGAATGGACGGAAAAATCCACGCAGCACTTGTGCTGCCAGGATGATATTATCCCGTACAGAAAGATCTCCTACGATACCATCCACTTTCCGGTCCTCCGGCAGATAAGCGATTCCGTTCTTCATAGCGTCGATCGGCTTGCGGATCTTGATTTCTTTTCCGTTCTTTTTGATCGTTCCTGCTAATACCCGGTCTGCGCCAAAGATAGCACGGACACATTCACTTCTTCCGGATCCCAGAAGGCCGGTAAAGCCGTTGACTTCTCCTTTGCGGATGTCAAAGTTGAATGGCTTGATTCCAGCATTGCTCTGCAGGCCCTCGACCTCGATGACAGGAGGAATCGTAGGATCTGCCTCATATACGTTGGCCTCATCTTTGATAGCAGCTTCGTCATCCATTTCTTTTCCGAGCATCTTTGCTACCAGCTGTACCCGGGGCAGATCTTTAATCTCGTACTCTCCTACCAATGCGCCGTCTCTCAATACGGTGATCTTGTCGCAAACCTCATACACCTGATCCAGGAAATGGGTAACGAAGATAATTCCTACACCCTTTGCCCTCAGATCCCGCATCAGCCCAAAAAGCTTCTGAACCTCCTGCTCATCCAGAGAGGATGTAGGTTCATCAAGGATCAATACCTTACAATCCATATCTACTGCCCGCGCAATAGCGACCATCTGCTGGATCGCGATGGAGCAGCTGGACAGCTGCTGAGTCGCCTTTGCAGGAATGTCCAGAGACTTCAGGATCTTATCTGCTGACGCGTTCATTGCTTTCCAGTTTTGTCCGACGCCCTTTCCCCGGCCGATATACATATTTTCTGCTACCGAAAGATTCGGGCACAGTGTAATTTCCTGATATACGGTACTGATTCCCAGATTCTGTGCATCCTGCGGCGAATGGATCGTCACGGCCTTCTCATGGCCTTTCAGGAAGATTTCTCCTTCATCTTTCCCGTATACGCCGGTCAGCACTTTGATCAGTGTTGATTTACCCGCACCGTTTTCTCCCATCAATGCATGGATCTCGCCTTCACACAGAGTGAAATCCACAGATTTCAGGGCGCGGACGCCAGGAAAGCTTTTCGATATATTTCTCATTTCCAATACAGAATGTTCTTTCACCAGTGTACTCACCTCTTCTTCCATATTTTTCATAAAATATGCGGCGCAGCGTTTTGCCTCCGCCGCGCCGCATATCAACACATTTTCTTTATCAAAGGACTATCATGAAAAGGATTTTAGATACCGTAAGTATCAACATCTTCCTGTGTAATTGTCTCTGCGTCGAAACCTTTTTCATCCATAATGATGGTCTTTTCTTCGATTTCTTCACCGTTTTCCAGCTTGTCGATTACATCTGCAATATAGGAAGCCTGGTAAGGATTGCACTGTCCGTCATAGTTCCAGTTTCCTGCGAGCAGTTCTTCCAGAGCCCATTTATTGGTGTCAAATCCCATGATCACAACGTCTTTGCCTACGCCGTGGGAAATATTTGCTTTGTCAAGAGCTGCTACGGCACCTTTTGCCATGTCGTCATTCTCTGCATAGATTACGTTGAAGTCATCACCGGAGTCGATAACGGACTGAACGATCTGCTGAGCTTTCTCTGCATTCCACTCTGCAGTCTGCTGAGTTACGATGTTCCATCCCTCCTGCTCTGCCATTGCGTCAAGAGCTCCGGAACGTCCCTTCTGTGCTGCGGATCCCATAACCCCCTGGATATGAATGATATTGTACTCTTCCAGTCCCTGATCCTTCAGCCAGTTTACAGCAGTCTCACCTTCTTTTTCCATGTCGGAAACGATAGATGCTGCATAGAGGCTTTCATCTGCATCGATGGTACGGTCAAACAGGATAACCTGTGTTCCCGCATCCTGTGCATCCTGAAGAACAGAATCCCAGCCGGCGGTGTCTGCTGCAGACAGAAGCAGATAGTCAACACCGTCTTGGATAAATTTTTGTGCAGATGCGATCTGCTCATCGTTCTTTAAGCTGTAGGCAAAAGAAGCGTCATATCCATTTTCTTCGGTAAACGTTTCTTTCATGTCTTTGTCATTTGCGGTACGGTATCCGGATTCGTTCGGGTCATTGTTGATGATACCTACTTTGATAAGTCCTCCGTCATCTCCACCCTCATCTGCTGCTGCGTCCTCGCTGGATCCGCCACATCCGATCAGGCTGACTGCCATCATGGATACTAATAACATGGACACGATTCTTTTCTTCATAATCTTTTTCCTCCTGTCTTTTCCGGCATCTTTGTGCCATAATTTCTTTTTTGATCCAGGTCTTTTAGACCTCCATCTCTTTAAGGCAACTATACCATTGAAGACTTATGTGTTCAATTCGATATTTCCCCATTTTTCAAGGTTCATATAACATTTACAATACAGATTTATTGTGGTATGATCTAAAATAAATACATGTCAAAAATTCAAGGTATATTATCTTAGGTTTTGGTTGGAAAATTTCCGATTTTTTCCTATTCTTTTCATTTTTTCTGAAATTTTATGAAGCTAGATTATTGTGCATCATTCTGGAAATCGGAAGAAATGTTAGAATTTTTATGCTGAATGTTAGAAATTTTACGCTAATGAAGATTTTTATCAAAAAGAAAGGGTTCAATTTTATGGCTATTAAGTATAAATGGCTCTCCGGACGTCTTCGGGAATGGATCGTCCAGGCTGCCAGAAAAGGGATCAACAAACTGCCCTCCGAACAGGAACTGTGCCAGCGATACCAGGTCAGCAGACAGACGGTTAGGCTTGCATTATCTGTATTGGAAAATGAAGGCCTGATCGAGAAAAGAAAAGGGAGCGGTTCTTATATTACAGGGTTGTCGGCAGATTCTGCAAAAAACTGCATTCCTGTCCTGTTAAGTGATGATTCCGAATATATTTATCCAGGGATCCTGGACGATATTCGCTCGGTGTTTTCTCAAAACGGACTGACTTTACAAACTTATATCACTGCGAACTCTGTCAGTAAAGAACGGGAAATCCTAAAGAAACTTTTAAAAACGCCTCCCCGTGGTATCATTGTGGAGGGCTGTAAAAGTGCGCTCCCCAATCCCAATCTTTCCTGTTATCGCCAGCTTAAAAAAAGAGGCTGTACGGTTCTGTTTCTCCATAACTATTATCCTGGTCTGGAAGACTGTCTGTATGTAAAGGATGACAACGCGGCGGGAAGCACTCTTTTAATTGATCATCTGGTAAACCAGGGACATACATCGATCGGCGGCATCTTCAAATCAGATGATATGCAGGGTATCGAGCGGTTCCAGGGATTTATGTCAGAACTGTATAGAAGAGATTTTTATCTTCCTGATGAGCGGGTCGCCTGGTATGACTCCAGGGATCTGGACCGTCTTCAGCGTTTTCAGGATACCAATTTTCTAAAAAAAATCGTGCAGGAATCTCTGAATTCCTGCACGGCTGTTGTATGTTATAACGATATGATCGCATATTTTCTGATCAAGGAACTGACTCTTGCCGGCTACCACCTCCCTCAGGAAATGGCGATCACTGCATTTGACAATACTTATTTAAGCCGCTCCGGTATTTTTTCCATCACAACCCTGGCCCATCGGGCTCATGAGATGGGTACCACTGCGGCTCAGATGATGCTTGCGCGCCTGAAAGGACTTCCGGCCTCATCTGTTGAGATTCCCTGGATATTAATGCCAAAGGAGAGTACGCTTCTTAAGTGACCGACTTAGTCTTTTCTGCCGTTTCTATATTCCTTAGGACTGCATTTCTGACTCTTTTTAAACACAAAGCTGAAATAATGGGAATCCTTGTAGCCAATCTTTTTGGCAATGGCGGCAGAGGACAGGTCTGTGCTCCGAAGTAATTTTTTCGCGTACTCCATCCGTTTTTCCGTCACATACTCCGTAAAAGTCTCCTGCATATTCTGGCTGAATATGGAACTCAAATAATTGGCGCTGACTCCCACTGCACATGCAGTATTACTGAGAGAAAGCCCCTCCTCTGTATAATGCTGGTCGATATGCTCCAGCACACGGCGTAGCGTCCTGGAACTTTGACTGCTGTTCTCCTCGTCACGCAGCTTGAGAGCCGCCTGGAGCGTATGGATCAGATACGGGGAAACCTCCTCCGCCTCCATATGGATATTTTCCGCATACTTTCCCATATTTGAGAGGTATTCTTCTTTTGTGATCCTGATCGTTTCCAGATATGAAAGAGTCGCAAACCGGATATTCAGTACCACAAAATCCCGAAACATTCTGGAACGCAAGGGCTCAGAAATATTTTCCAGATAGGATCCTGCAAAATCAAGGATCTCATTTTTTGTTCCCTTTGCAAGAAAGTCCAGCAAAATATCCGGGGACATCTTTGCAGTATCCACCATATCAATCCGTTTTTCCTCATGGGAAGAAGACGACAGGGAGTCTTCTAAAGTTTCTCTTGTAAAGATATGTTTTTCCGGAAAGATAAAGCGGTACGCAGCATAATGACTTACCTGACGGTAACAGTCCGGAAGCAGGCTTAACCGTTCAACTGGATTACCTGCAGCCACATACCATTCCATATACTTTTCCGCCTGTGAGCAGATCTTCTGTACATGAACCAGAGCATTTTCTGTTAACGTATCAGCTTCTCCTGCATCTGCCCGGACAAGTACTCCGTAGCTGTTCACGTTCCACCGGAACAAAATGTACTGAGGATTCCGAAGGAAATAATGGAGTGTATCTTCCTGCTTCTGTACGAACTTCTCCATACCCCGGTCTGAAACTTTTCCGTTTTTTTCCTGTAAATATAAGAACAAAAGATTGTAGCAGCCCGCGGAAAGATCCAGAGATCTTTTGGCCGCCTCTTCATAAATCTCCTGTACAGAGAACTCTCCTTCCAGCACTTTTTCAAAAAAACGGCGAAGGGAAAATTGTTCATACTCATGCACCTCATTCTGCATCTGGATCTGATAGTCTTTTTGATCACGGTCCTGCTCAATTTTATCTTTCATTTCCTGCAGAACCTTCCTGAGGTTCATTCTTGTGATGGGTTTTAGCAGATACTGATCCACCCCTACATGGATCGCCTCCCGCGCATACTCAAAATCATCATAGCCACTGATAATAATGATCTTCATCGATGGAAATTCTTCCCTTACGATCCTGCATAATGACAGTCCATCCATAAACGGCATTTTAATATCCGTGATCAAAAGATCCGGCCGGGTCTTACGGATCAACGGCAATGCAATCTCTCCGTCAGCCGCATCCCCGACCATACGGAAGCCATACTGCTCCCATGGAATTTTATCACGAAGTCCTTCTCTGATCAGCGCTTCATCTTCTACCAAAAATACTTTTAACATGTTCTCCCTCGCCTTTCTCCTAATAGGCCCTCTCATTCAGTACATCAAGCACGTTCTTTTGTGTAAATACTTCTTCGGAAACATAATTGGCCTTTTCCGGTGTTTCGCCCCGCTGAAGCATCTTTATTACATTTTCCACTTCTTCTCCAAGCAGCGGATTACATTCGATATCTGCATTGATCTTTCCGGCCTTGACTTTTTCCAATGCTTCCTTCACACCGTCAAAGGAGATAACCGTGATATCTCCGCCGGCTCCGGCTGTTTTTCCACTCTCTTCAATGGCCTCCAGAGCTCCAAAGGTCATGTCATCATTCTGGGAAACGACAACGTCAATATCAGGATATTTTTTCATCATCCTGGCCATTTCTTCCTTTCCCTTTGCCGTAGTAAAATTGGCGTCCACCTGTTCCAGAATGACCCAATTATCATGTTCATTTGCAACCGACTCAAATCCTTTGGTCCTTCCAAGCATCGCCGTGGATCCTTCTGTTCCCTGCAGCACAACGATGTTGATCTGGTCCTGATTGAATCTGGTTCCCTTCAGATATCCTTCCAGCCATTCTCCGGCCTTTCTTCCCTCCGCCTCGAAATCCGAACCGACCCAGGCAGTATAAAGATATGGAGGTATATCTGCCATACGGTCCATGAGGATCACTGGAATATCAGCCTCCTTAGCCTCTTCCAGCACCGTTTCCCACCCTTCTTCAACGATCGGCGAAAATACGATATAGTCTACTCTCTGGGAGATGAACCTTCGGATGGCACGGATCTGATTCTCCTGTTTTTGTCTGGCATTATCAAACATAAGAAAATATCCGTTTTCTCTGCTGAAAACCTGCTGGATCGATGCGGTATTGGCAGTGCGCCATACAGACTCACTCCCCACCTGAGATACGCCTACTACGATCAGGTCTTCTGTCCTTTCCCGGGACGGCTCTTCTTCATACTGCCAGCTGCATCCCCAGACAAGGGCGCCAAGAAGCACTGCTGCAAGAAGGGTTTGTATTTTCTTTCCAGTACACATTTATCCTCTCTCCTTTTCCCCGGGATTTTTTAACATCCTTCGCGCAGGAATGATCAGTTCTATCTTTGTACCCTGCCCCTTTTCTGAACAGATCTTCATCCCATATTCCTTGCCAAAATACATCCGTATCCTCTCATTGACGTTGGCAAGGCCGAATCCTTTTTCTGTTTCTTTGCAGGGCCTTTCAATCTCTTTTTGCAGCGCCTCTACCTCTTCTTCCCCCATGCCTACGCCGTCATCCATGACACACAGATGGATCGTGTCTCCAGCCAGGCTGCCTTCAACACGGATATTTCCTCTGGATCTTTTGTATTTAATTCCATGGTAGAGCGCATTTTCCACCAGCGGCTGAAGAGTCAGCTTAGGGATTTCATATTGATAAAGGACAGGATCGATCGATATTTCATAATCCAGAATATCGTGATATCGTTTTTCCTGGATCTGCAGATAACTGCGGATATGCTGCTCCTCCTGCTGGATCGAAATAAATTCTTTTCCTTTACTGAGTACCAGCCGGAAGAAGTCAGAGAGCGTAATCACCATATCCACTGCCTGGTTTGACTCATTTACCTCGATCAGCCATACGATCGTGTCCAGCGTATTATAGAGAAAATGAGGATTGATCTGCTCCTGTAAAAGTCTCAGATCCGTCTTTCTGCGTTTTTCCTCTTCTTCCCGGACCTTTTCCAAAAGCTCCACCAGACTGTCCGCCATGTAATTAAATCCATCGGCCAGCTCTTCCACCTCATCCTTAGAATCCACCTTTGCCCTGGCCGCCAGATCTCCGCCGGCAATCTTTCCGGCCACATCAGAAAGTTCCCGAATCGGCAGCAAAATATCGGAGCTCATAGCAAATGCAAATATGGACATTACAGCTGCAAGCACAGCAATCAAGAGGCCTGACAGGATCACGAAAGCCTTCACCTGCCCATCCAGTCTTGTAGTCACAGTATCCATATTAGTGGTTTGATAATAGATATAATGCTGAATGTCGTCCTGTACCAGATCAGTGAGGATGTAGATATTATTGTCCAGCTCCTTTATGTTCTGATCGTAAGCGCCACCGTCCTGGATACTTTCTTCGATATCTCCAACCCGGTCTTCCAGTGTATCCACATTACGGAGCAGACTTGCGATCCAGATCTGACTTTCTGTATCTGTTGATTTATCTTTCAGTTCCTGAAAATCCTGCCGGAGATTATGAATCTCCTCGTAAGGATTGACCAGCGTCTCATCTTCTGAAATGTTGTCAAAAGATACATAGCCTACGACCATTTTATAGAGACTTTCGTCCATGGTCTCTTTGAATTCCAGGTTGTACTTATTTGCCACAGTAAGATTGCTGACAATATCCTGATATGTATGATTGTAATTTGCCATGGAAATCAAAAGATATACAGCCACAGCCAGAAATGGAACCGCTGCCAGAGAAGAAAGCAGCAGGATTTTATTGCGAATAGAAAAACGTATTTTACCCTTCATAGGTTCTGTCCCCTCATGCTAAAATCGGGAAGATATCCGTGAACGGACATTCTTCCCGATTTGTTTGCTTCCTCTCTTGTGATTAGTCCTGAGGAATGATTTCTTTTTTGTTGTATGAGCCACAAGCCTTGCAGACTCTGTGAGGCATCATAAGCTCGCCGCACTTGCTGCATTTCACCAGGTTCGGTGCGCTCATCTTCCAATTAGCTCTTCTTTTATCTCTTCTTGCTTTGGAAGATTTATTCTTTGGGCAGATTGACATGGGTTACACCTCCTTAAAATTCTTAAAGACATCACGGATAACTGACATTCTAGGGTCAAGGCCTGTATCTTCACAATCACAAGTGCCTTCATTCAAGTTTTGACCACATATGCTGCAAATGCCTTTACAGTCATCACTGCACAGAATTTTCGTCGGCCACCCTACTAATAACTCGTTGCGGACCAGCTGTTCCACATCCAAGTTAGATCCGTCAATATAATTTGTTTCGTCTAATTCGTCTGACTGATCCACATGTTCCGGATCCACACTGACTTTCTTGTGAAAGTCCAGAGGAATCTTTACCTCCACATCCTTAAGGCATCGGTCACAGGGGATCACCGCTGTCACTTCACCTCTCCCTTCAATGGAAAGCTGCTTCTTTCCGGCATACTCAACGCTAAGCTGAAGTGGTGACCTTTCAATTAACGGAAAGTCCACTCCGCCGGATGAGAACGACTCCATTTCAATAGAAACAGATGCTTCGATGGGCTTATGCTGTTCAGACAAAACGCTGGATAGGTCTAATATCATAATGAATACTCCTATTCACACCTAGACTATTATATCATTTAAAAACTGTTTGTCAACCCTAAATCTTGAGCTTCTTATACAAAATATTGGACATTCTATACAAGTGCTACGGTTTCTCTTGCGATTGCCAGTTCTTCGTTGGTCGGGATCACCGCAACTTTCACTTTAGAATCCGGAGTGGAGATCACGAAGTCTTCTCCGCGCTTCTTGTTTGCCTCCTCATCCAGAGTAATGCCCAGGTATCCCAGGTATCCCAGCACCTTCTCACGTACGATGCCTGCATTTTCTCCGATACCTGCTGTGAAAGCGATTACATCTACACCGTTCATTGCGGCTACATAGGATCCGATATATTTTGCTACCCGGTAGCAGAATACCTCCAGTGCTGCTTTCGCATACTGGTTGCCGTTCTCCATTGCTTCTTCCAGATCGCGGAAATCGCTGGAAAGATTCTTGGACAGGCCGTATACACCAGACTTCTTATTCAGTACATTCATGATACCTGCAATGTCCAGATCCTCTTTCTTTGCAATGTATTCCATGATAGCCGGGTCAATATCTCCGGAACGTGTTCCCATAACCAGACCTTCCAGAGGTGTCAGACCCATAGAAGTATCTACACATTTTCCATTTAATACAGCGCTGATGGATGCGCCGTTTCCAAGGTGTGCAACGATGATCTTGGAATTGTTGATATCCATTCCCAGGAACTGGGCTGCATGCTTGGATACGAAGCTGTGGCTTGTCCCGTGGAAGCCGTAGCGTCTTACGCCGTATTTTTCATAATACTCATACGGAAGTCCGTACAGATATGCCTTTTCCGGCATGGTCTGATGGAATGCGGTATCAAATACTGTCACCATAGGAGTGCCCGGCATCAGTTTCTGGCATGCACGGATTCCGATCAGGTTAGCCGGGTTATGAAGCGGTGCCAGATCGTTGCACTCTTCAATCGCCTTCAGCACCTCATCTGTGATCACTACAGAGCTTGCAAATTTCTCTCCGCCATGTACCACGCGGTGTCCTACCGCACCGATTTCATCAAGGCTCTTTACTACGCCAGTATCAGCATCTGTCAGAGCGTCGATCACGAACTGGATTGCCTCTGTATGTGTAGGCATTGCCTTGTCAGATTTTACTTTCTCACCGCCAGCCGGCTGATAGGTCAGACTTCCATCGATTCCGATACGCTCGCAAAGCCCTTTGGCAAGAACATTTTCGGATTCAGAGTCGATAAGCTGGAATTTTAAAGATGAGCTTCCGCAGTTGATTACTAATACATTCATTTGTTTTTTACCTCTCTCTCAATATAAATGTTTATTAATTTTCCGCCATAGCCTGTACAGCTGTAATTGCCACAACACCTTCAATGTCTTTTGCGCTGCATCCGCGGGACAGGTCGTTGACCGGAGCCGCGATCCCCTGTGTCAGCGGGCCATAAGCTTCTGCTTTTGCCAGTCTCTGTGCCAGCTTGTATCCGATATTTCCGGCATCCAGATCTGGGAATACCAGGACATTTGCCTTTCCGGCCACCGGACTTCCAGGTGCTTTGGACGCTCCTACTTCCGGCACGATCGCTGCGTCAAGCTGGAATTCCCCATCCAGCATCAGCCCTTCCGGTGCATTTTCTTTCGCAATGCGGGTAGCCTCTACTACTTTGTCCACATCCGGGTGCTTTGCGCTTCCCTTAGTAGAATGAGACAGCATAGCTACGATCGGCTCTTTGCCTGTCAGTAGACGGAAGGAGTCTGCAGAAGAAAGTGCAATGGCTGCCAGCTTCTCCGGATCCGGATTCTGCTCCAGTCCTGAGTCTGCAAATACAAATGTTCCGTCTGCTCCCATATCACAGTCCGGTACCACGATCACGAAAAATGCGGAAACCAGCTTGGTGCCCGGTTTTGTCTTCAGAATCTGAAGACATGGCCTTAAGGTGTCTGCTGTAGAATGGCATGCACCGGATACCATACCGTCAGCATCCTTCATCTTTACCATCATAACACCATAATACAGATAGTTGGTCAGGAGCAGTTCTCTTGCCTGCTCTTCGGTCATTCCTTTTTTCTGACGAAGCTCTACCAGCTTTGCAATATACGCGTCTGTCTTTTCACAGGTGGCAGGATCTACGATGGTTGCGCCGCTGATATCAAAATCTCCTTTGTTTTTTGCAATCTCTTCCTCGCTTCCGATCAGAATCAGATCCGCAGTTCCCTCCTTCAGCACTGCTTCTGCTGCTTCATACGTCCGGATATCCTCAGTCTCAGGAAGCACGATCGTCTTTTTACATGTCTTGGCTTTTGCTTTGATTTCATCTATGAATCCCATGTTCAATAGACTCCTTTCCTTAGTTTCTCAGTATCTTTAATTATAATACAAAGAGACCCTGAAAAACAAGGTCTCTTCTTGGAATCTTATGTCTATTTTTGTGTACAATATACCGTGATCCTGCCTACAGCTGAAACACTGTGCTGACAATAGCAAAATAAACACTGATCGTGCTGATATCTACCAGCGTGGAAATCAGAGGAGTCGCCATAATGGCAGGATCCAGGCCAACCTTTTTAGCCACCAGAGGCAGTGTACATCCCACCACTTTTGCAATGATCACCGTACATGCCATTGTAAGACCGATGGTCAGCGCCATCAGTACATCCCCCTGTCCCATGAGCAAAATACGGATACCATTAACCACTGCCAGTACCAGGCTGATGCAGACAGCAATTCTGACTTCCTTCCATACCACGCGAAACAAATCGCCGAATTCGATTTCTTCTACGGCAAGCCCCCGGATCACCAGGGTAGAACTCTGGGATCCGCAGTTTCCTCCGGTACCGGTCAGCATCGGAATAAACCCTGCAAGTTGGGGCATGACCGCCAGCGCAGCCTCGTAGCTGTTCATGATCATCTGGGTCACTGTTGCCGAGAGCATCAGAAACAAAAGCCAGGGAAGCCTGCTTTTGACGTGCTCCATAACCGTTGTTCCAAAATAGGAGTCTTCATTAGGGTTAACACCAGCCATGATGCTGATATCTTCAGTAGTCTCTTCCTGCAATACATCCATAGCATCGTCAACAGTAACGATACCTACCATGCAGTTTTCATGATCCAGAATAGGCAGAGCGATCAGGCCGTATTTATTAATAGTCTTTGCCACATCCTCCTGGTCGTCAGTAGTATGAGCATACAGAAGATTGGTCTCCATGATCTCTTCAACTGGTTTCGATTCACTGGTCGTTAACAGTTCTTTCAGGTCCACATATCCGATCAGCTTTCTCTTCTCTGTCACATAGCAGGTATATATCGTCTCTTTATTAAGGCCGACCTGCCGGATCTTCAGAATAGCCTCCGCTACAGTCATCTCTTTGCGGACCGCAATATAGTCCACATTCATAACGCTTCCCGCGCTATCCTCAGGATATTGCAGAAGCTGGTTGATCTGCGCGCGCTTTTCTTCATCGGTAGCCATTAAAAGCCTGTCCACTACATTCGCAGGCATTTCCTCAAGAACGTCTACCGTATCGTCCAGATACATCTCTTCCATAACCTCTTCCAGCTCAGAATCTGTCAGGGCATTGATCAGGACCTCACGCATATCACTGTTCATGTAGGTGAATGTTTCCGCCGCCTCTTCTTTCGCCAGCAGACGGAACACCATGACCATATGCTTCTGGTCAAATTCTTCCAGAATATCCGCCAGATCTACGGGATACATATTATTTTCCAGCTCTTCCTTCAGCTCTTTATACTGTCGGTTTTCAAGCATATCCAAAATACGTTCCTCTGTCAGCTCTTCCCGCATTTTGTTATTCTCTTCACTCATAAATGTATCCCCCTTTCCGTCTTATTGCCAGCCAAGTCTTTCTATAGTATAATCAATTTCAAAAAGATATACAAGGAGAAACTTATGAAAATCGTTGGATTGATCACCGAATATAATCCTTTCCACAACGGACATTTATACCATATGCAGAAGGCAAAAGAGATCACCGGTGCAGACTCGGTGATTGCAGTGATGAGCGGAAATTACGTGCAGAGAGGCGCGCCGGCCATCATGCCTAAGCACTTACGTGCGGAGGTGGCTCTGGAAGCCGGAATCCCTTTGGTTCTGGAGCTGCCCGTCTGCTACGCATCCGGAAGTGCAGAGTACTTTGCCGACGGCGCCATCTCCTTATTTGAAAAGCTCGGGTGCATTGACTCCATCTGTTTTGGTAGTGAATGTGGAGATTACTATCTGCTTGAAAAAGTCGCACATGTGACAGCCGATGAACCGGAAGCCTATAAACAAACCCTGCAGGACGCACTGAAACAAGGCCTGTCATTCCCTTTGGCAAGACAGGCTGCTTTAAAGGCTTATTTCCAGGATCCGTCTTTGGATGATATTTTAGAGCAGCCAAACAACATCCTGGGAATCGAGTATATCAAAGCTTTATATCTTAGGAAGAGTCCCATCGGCGCCTATACAATACGCCGTAAGATTTCCGGATACCATGACAAGGAACTGTCGCCAGGATACAGCTCTGCCTCAGCGATCCGACGTCTCCTGGCTTTCGCCGGGAACTCGGTCCATCTGGCGTCAGAAGAAATGTATGACGAGCCCGGTCTTTCCGAAGTCCTGACCAGACTGGAGGGGCAGGTGCCGCCATCCTGTATCCGATCTCTGGAAGAAACTCACAGAGTCCGTTATCCGGTCTACGCCAATGATTTCTCCCTGCTTTTCCGCTACCGTCTTCTGACGGAGACAAGAGAGTCTCTGGCCGGATATCTGGATATGACAGAAGAACTGGCCAATCGTATGATAAATCATGCAAATGATTTCATCACATTTGACCAGTTCTGTGATCTTTTAAAAACAAGAGATATGACTTATTCCCGGATCAGCCGCTGCCTCCTCCACATCCTTCTGAATATTCGGACAGAAGACATGACCCTTTACAAAGAAGAAGGCGGATGCCAGTATGCCCGGGTTCTTGGTTTCAGCAAAGACGGAGCAAAGCTTTTGACCCGCATCAAACGCACTTCCTCTGTCCCGCTTCTGACTAAGCTGACCCAGACAGAAGGCCTTTCCAAAATTGGTCTTCGAATGCTCCGGCAGGATATCTTCGCTGCAGATCTCTACGAAAGTGTGATCACTGACAAGTTTAAAATGCCTTTTATCAGCGAATACCAACAGCAGATCGTACGGGTCTGAAGATTCCTTTTTAGATCTCGATCTTCCGGCTGCAGGTAATGGCGATAGCTCCCGGACCAATGTGGCAGCTCACGCTGAGGGAGAGTTTGTCCATTACCAGTTCATATCCCGGGAATCTCTCTTCGATTTCCCGCTTCCACACTCCTGCCTCTTCTTCCGTACAGGTATAAGCAGCCGCCAGATTTACCTGGCTGCCGGCAAATCGTTCCCGGATATCTTTTTCCATAGCATCCAGCATAGTCTTTTTCGCCGCTTTGATTCCACGCACTTTGGCGAATGCATCCAGTTTCTCACCCTGGATCTGAAGCACTGGCTTCAGATTCAGGACTGTACCGATGGCCGCGGCCGCCGGGGTGATCCGGCCTCCCTTTTTCAGATATTTCAGCGTATCTACTGTAATGTAGATACTGGCCTCTAATTTTTCTCTCATCAGGACATCCACGATCTCATCTGCGGACATCCCCTTATCTCTCATTGCAATGGCATCCATGACAGACTGCCTCTGAGTAACAGAAATCCGCTGGTTATCAACCACATGTACTCTGCCATCAAACTCTTTTGCCAGCATGATAGCTGTCTCACAGCTGCTGGAAAGGCCGCTGGACATCGGGATATGGATGACTTCATCATACTCTTCGAGAAGTTCCTCCCAAAGTTCCATGACATCGGCAGGCGAAGGCTGGGATGTGGAAATGTCCGCATCCTCTGCCAGTCTCTGGTAGAATTCCTCCTGTGTCAGCGTAATGTCTTCATAAAAGAGTTCGTCATTGATAAAAAAAGGCATCGGGAGGACCCGGATTCCCAGACGTTCCGCCTCCTTTTGTGTAATCCCGCTGTTGCTGTCTGTCATGATCGCAATCTTGTTCATAACTTTTATTTCTCCATTCTTACTTTCACATTTCATTTATCAGCCCTGAGTTTTTTAAGCTGTATCTCTAAAGAGTGACAATATCGGAAACCTGATCTCTTCTTGCCACCATCATCGGAATATCCTCCCCCTTATAAGGATTATCTCCCATGCTGATCTCCAGCTTCACTGTCTCATAGGCCAGCTCTGCATAATTATTTTCCTTGCTCAGATGTCCAAGAATCACCTGCTGCAGCCCGTCATGCAGGATGTCACAGAGCAGCCTCCCGGAAGATTCATTGGAAAGATGTCCCTTCTCTCCCATAACCCTTCGTTTTAATACATAAGGATAAGGCCCTACCTCCAGCATATGGAGGTCATGATTTGCCTCCAGTACCACAGCATTCAGATCCTTTAGATGCTCAACCGTATATTCATCATATTTCCCTAAATCTGTAGCTACCGCCACTGACTTCTCTCCGCCGTCGATCCGGTATCCGGAGGGTTCTCTTGCGTCATGGGAAATAGCAAAAGGACTGATTTTTAAATCCCCCAGCCCAAAGGACTGGTCTACTGCTATTTCATGAAGAAGGCCATCCGGCATCTTCCCCAGGCTCTTTGTACCGCGTATTCCCTCAATGGTACCTCTGGTCGCATAAACAGGGATCTCATATCTCCGGCTGAAAACGCCAAGCCCCTGGATATGGTCTATATGCTCATGGGTAATCAGGATGGCCGAGAGCTCATCTCCTCTGATCCCCAGGCTATGTAATCCTTCTTCAATCCTCTTTTTGCTGATTCCTGTGTCCACCAGCAGATGGGTGCGGTCGTCTCCCACATAGATACAATTCCCGCTGCTCCCGCTGGCAATACTGCATAATCTCATCATCTTGTAAATAATTGCCTTTCTTTTATAAGTCTGCAATGATATTGTCTAACTGGATCTGCGTCTCGGCAAAGACTCCGTTGTTATCGATCACCCTGTCGCAGTGTTTCATATAAATATCCTTGGGAGGCTGCGCTGCAATAATGCTGTCGACTTTGGCAGCCTCATAGCCGCGGGCATAAAACAGACGGTTTTTCCTGATCTCATCCTTTACATACACATACCAGAGCTCATCGCAGAACTCCTCGTAATGGTCTTCGATCAGAACGGCAGACTCAATAATCAGAAGATTGGTGTTTTTTCGTTCCTCTTTTGCAATGATCTTCTGAACCTCTTCTTTCACTACCGGGTGAACGATCCTGTTCAGAACAGACAGCTGTTCTACATTTGTAAAGGCAATGCTGCCCAGCTTTTCCCTGTTGAGTTCTCCCTTTTCATTCAGGATCTCTTCCCCGAAATGTTCTACAATGGCATCATAGCACCTGCCGCCTTTTTTCTGAAGCTTTTTAGCTAATGCATCCGTCTGGCAGATGGTTGCCCCGTACTTATTATTCAAGTATTCCAGTATCTGTGTTTTCCCCGAACCGACACCGCCGGTAAGTCCTATGATCTTCATTTTTCTCCACCTCTTACTTTGCTTCGTACCAATTATCTCCTGTATGCATATCTATTTCAAGCGGCACATCCAGTGAAGCCGCATGTTCCATTTCTTCACGGAGGATTTTTTCTACCTGCTCCACCTCCGTCTTTCTGGCCTCTATCAGCAGTTCGTCATGAACCTGGAGCACCAGACGTGAATCCAGTTTCTCCTCCTTAAGTCTGTGGTTCACAGAGGTCATGGCAATCTTAATGATATCTGCCGCCGTCCCCTGGATCGGCGAGTTCATGGCAACCCGTTCTCCGAAGGATCTCTGCATAAAATTGCTGGAAGAAAGCTCCGGCACCGGACGGCGTCTTCCAAATAATGTCACCACATAGCCCTGTTCCTTCGCATGTGTCACTGCATCATCCAGAAAAGTTTTGATTCCCGGATAGGTATGAAAATAATCATCAATGTATTTTGCCGCCTCTTTCCTGGTAATGCTCAAATCCTGGCTCAGGCCAAAGGAGCTGATGCCGTAGACAATCCCAAAGTTAACCGCCTTGGCATTTCTGCGCTGCTGATCGGTCACCTCTTCAAAAGGAACGTGAAACACCTGAGACGCCGTGATCCTGTGAATGTCCTTTGCTTCCCGGTATGCCTCGATCAGATGGGCGTCACCCGAGCAGTGCGCCAGTACCCGAAGCTCTATCTGGGAATAATCTGCATCCACAAATACATATCCCTCTTCCGGAACAAATACTTTGCGGATCATCCTGCCCAGCTCGGTCCTCACCGGAATGTTCTGAAGATTTGGCTCTGTACTGCTGATCCTTCCGGTGGCAGTGATGGTCTGGTTGAATTTTCCGTGTATTCTTCCGTCATCTGCAATAAAGTTCGCCAGTCCGTCTGCATAAGTGGACTTAAGCTTTGCGTACTGCCGGTATTCCAGAACCTTTGCAATGACCGGATAATCCGGCGCCAGCTTCTCCAGCACATCTGCCGCTGTAGAATAACCGGTCTTTGTCTTTTTCCCGCCGGGGATCTTAAGCTTTTCAAAGAGGATCACCCCCAGCTGCTTGGGCGAATTGATGTTGAATGTTTCTCCCGCCGCGTCATATATCTCCTGTTCCAGCATGCTGATATGAACAGCCAGCTGATCGCCATATTCCTTCAATGCGCCGGAATTGATCTTTACGCCGTTTTGCTCCATATCAAAAAGCGTAAACACCAGCGGCATTTCTATTTCCATAAACAACCTGTCCATCTGTGCTTCTTCCAGACGTTTCATCAGGATATCTGATGCCTCTCTGGCTGTATACGCCTCATAACAGACCTTGATATATAACTCTGATTTATCTTCAATCATTAATCCAAGGTGTTCTCTTGCCACATCTTCATAATCATAATGGCTTTTCAAAGGATCCAGCAGATAGGCAGCCACAGCCATATCAAAACAGTTCTCTTCTTTTTTAATCTGAAGGTAGGGAAGATCCGCTTTCAGATCAAATACAGAAAATCTGCCCGTTGTTCCTGCAATCCTGGAGAGCTGTTCCAAAAGCCAGGAAGCGCTGATCTTTTCCCCCGTACGGATACAATAGGTGTCTTCCGGTGAAAAACTGATCCCGATCCCTCCAAGCTCTGCCTGGTCTGCAAACAATGGGAGCACCTGCTCTGTATCCTTAAAGATGCAGGCGCCGATGCAGGCCGCTCCGGCTGCTTTGTCCAGAATCTCTTCTGCCTTTTTGCGGTCCGTGATCTCTGTAAAGAAATCCTCGATCTGATTAGCCGGAGCCTTCACATCAAACCGCGAAAGCAGATTTTTGAACTGAAGCTTCTGGAAATAAGCATAAGCTTCTTCTGTATAAATATTTTCAAGCTTTGCCTCTGAAAGCTCGTAGGGGAAATCCGCATGGACATTGATGGTGGCAAGCTCTTTGCTCATCACTGCCAGATCCCAGTGCTCCTTCATAGCACTGGACGCTCTGGGAGGCTTGATCTCATCTGCATGCTCATGCGCATTTTCAATAGAATGATATTCTGTAATAATCTTTGTCGCTGTCTTTTCTCCGATGCCCGGGACTCCCGGAATGTTGTCAGAGGAGTCTCCCATCAGCGCCTTCAGATCAATGAACTCCGAAGGAGTCACCTGGTATTTCTCCTTGACGTCCTCTGCATAATAATCTTCCACCTCGGTGCGTCCCTGCTTTGTCTTCGGAATCCGGATCTTTACATGCTCTGTGGCAAGCTGCAGAAGATCCCGGTCGCCGGAGATCACCGACACTTCCATGCCTTCTGACTCACAGCGTCTCGACAGCGTTCCCAGGAGGTCGTCCGCCTCCAGCCCGGCACACTCGATAATCTTGATCCCCATAGCCTTTAAGACTTCTTTCATCACAGGAACCTGCTGACGGAGTTCTTCCGCCATTGGCTTTCTGGTTCCCTTATAATCTGCATACATCTCGTGCCGGAAGGTAGGCGCATGCACGTCAAAAGCCACCGTCAGATAATCCGGTGTCTCTTCTTCCAATATTTTAAATAAAATGGTCAGAAAACCATAGACGGCATTAGTATGAAGGCCCTCGGAATTCGTGAGATCCGGAAGCCCGTAGAACGCTCGGTTCAAAATACTATGGCCGTCTATCAATACAATCTTTTGACTCATAATCAACTTCTCCATCCTAAATTTAGAACTATCTTTTACTATACACCAAATCGACAATTTTTAAAAGGGATAAGTTGATCTTATATCTTTTTTACCGCAGGGATCAGCATACCTCCCAGGCTGTTCCCCAGGGTCATGATAAAAAGATAGATAAAGGTTCTGCCGCTCCACACTCCTGCCAGTGTAAAATAGAACATATTTGCCACACAGTGTTCAAATCCAGCCAGGATAAACACACTGACACACAGGAATAAAATTACCGGATTTCCCTTCTGTTTGAATCCATCTACCGCCACATACATCAGGATGCCGCAGAAGACAGCAAGGATAAAAATGCTGAAGACCGAGTCCCCAAGCTTTGTCTCGCAAACCGTCCTTGCCTGCTCTTCAATCGAAGATGAAATCCTTGCTGCAAAAAGGCAGACGGCTGCAAGAGAAGTGCCTGTAAGATTGCCAAGCCATGTCAGGAAAAGCAGCCAGATATATGATCGTTTTTCTTTCTGCTCCACCAGATAACCGATCCGCCCCGTATACAGATTCAGACCATTCAAAACTATGGCATACAGCCCAACCGTAAAAAACAGTGATCCCGCAATCTTATTTTCTACAGACAAATATACCGTGCCGCCAATGGCGATGGCAATACCTGCCGCCACGGCACGAAAAAAAATCCGAGCACTTTCTCTCATAATATTCCGCCTCCATCTCATCAGACGAATATCGAATTCAGATAACGGGCTCCCCGAAGCACATGCGCCGCCAGTACTGAGGTAGTCACGCTTCCCACACCGCCGGGCACCGGGCTGATATAGGATGCGCGAGGCTCCACCGCATCAAAATCCACATCCCCGCACAGTCTGCCGTTCTCATCCACATTGATTCCGACATCCACAACGACTGCGTCCTGTCCTGTCATCGCTTCTGTGATCATGCCGGCTTTCCCGGCCGCCGCAACCAGGATCTGTGCCTTTCTGCACTCCTCTTCCAGATCCGCCGTACGTGTGTGGCAAAGTGTCACCGTCCCATGGCGATCCAAAAGCAGCATAGCCAGTGGTTTCCCCACCACCATACTGCGGCCCACAACTGTAACCTTTCTGCCTTTTGGATCAATGCCGTAATGATCCAGCATCCTTACCACCGCCTCTGCGGTACAAGGTGCAAATCCAGTCTCATCCCCGGCGAAAACCTTAGCTATATTAACATCGCTCATGCAATCCACATCCTTATATGGATGAATGATAGACTTTACCGGCTTCTCATCCAGATGATCCGGAAGCGGATGGAACAAAAGAATTCCATGGACCGACGGATCCTGGTTGATCTTCTGGAATTCTTTCTCAAACTCCCTCTGGCTGATGTCCTCCGGAAGCTCACGCACCCGACATTCGATACCGATCAGTTCCATTCTTTTTTTTGCGCCTCTTTCATAGGCCAGGTCATCCGGTCTGGCTCCGACCCGGATGATCGTAAGACAGGGGAGGATTCCCTTTTCCTTCAATGCCTCTGCCTCGCGGATCAGCGTCTCTTTCATGGCTTTCGCCACTTCCGCGCCCTTCATGGTTGTACTCATTGGTCTTTCCTCCTGCTATCTTATTTTTTTCAATACGTTTTCATAAATTCTGTTTTTCTGGGACGTGCCTTCTTTGATCAGTTCATCCGCCCGGCGGTTCAGATCCTCTGCTTTCATCCGGTCTTTCATCATCCGGGTATTAATAAAGATATTCAAAGACGCGCCCTCCAGCGCCGCCTGGGCAAACAGGATCCCCACACCTGCGTCACTGACCGCGATCCGGCTGCCCTTCTCTTCCAGGAGCTCCAGCTCATCCATCGCCGTCTTAACTGTCTCCATGATCTGAAGGGGTACTACGCTGGCCTCATAAAGAGCGTTCTCCATAACACGTTCTTTTTCTGCTTTCTGTTCTTCTGTTTCTTTCGGCATGCCATAGGCTTTGGAAAGAGGCTCGAAAGCCTCGGCGTCCCGGTCGGCAAGCACCACCATCTGATCCCGGATTTTTTCGAGCCGTTCCCTGACTCCAAGGATCTCTTCTTCCACTGCAGCATATGTTTTCTTTCCCACCGTCAGGTTCGCAACCATCATCCCCAAAGCGGCGGCAAAGGCGCCGACCGCGGCAGAGGCGCCGCCTCCGCCGGGTACGGGCTCTTTCGAAGACAGGACCTCCAGGAAATCTGTCATTTTCTTTTCTAGCATCATCTGTTTTCTCCCTTCTTTCTTGCCTCTTCTTATTCTTACCAGCAATTCAGCTGGTTATCTACGCTTAGAATAATCCGGAGATCACCCCGTCCGCATTGACATCAATCTTCTCTGCTGCGGGCACCTTCGGAAGCCCCGGCATTTTCATAATATCTCCGGTAAGAGCGACCAGGAAGCCTGCTCCGGCAGAGGCAGTGATATCCCGGATTGTAATCCGGAAGCCCTCCGGTCTTCCAAGTTTTTTCGCATCGTCTGTCAGGGAATATTGGTTCTTTGCCATACAGATCGGCAGGTTTCCAAGTCCGATACTCTCCAGTGTACGGATTTCTCGTTCTGCCTTTGGTGCATAATCTACGCCATCAGCGCCATAGATCTTCCGGGCAATCGCTTCGATCTTTTCTTTTATAGAGCACTCTGTATCATATGCAAATTCCATGTGGCTTTCTGTGTCACACAGGCGTACTACTTCTTCTGCCAATTCTTCGCCGCCGGCGCCGCCTTTTGCCCATACCTCGGAAAGCGCTACGTTTACGCCCAGCTCCTCGCATTTTTCACGGACCAGACGGATCTCTGCTTCCGTGTCAGTCGGGAAACGGTTGATTGCTACTACTGCCGGAAGCTTAAAGACCTGCGTAATATTTTCTACATGTTTCAGAAGATTCGGGATTCCCTTTTCCAGGGCCTCCAGATTTTCTTCCTGCAGGTCTGCCTTTGCTACTCCGCCATTATATTTCAACGCTTTGATCGTTGCTACAATAATCACTGCCGAAGGACGGACTCCTGACATCCGGCATTTGATATCCAGGAACTTTTCTGCACCAAGATCCGCACCGAATCCGGCTTCTGTGATCATATAGTCCGCAAGCTTCATTCCCATCTTCGTAGCGATCACGCTGTTGCATCCATGTGCGATATTCGCAAAAGGTCCTCCATGGACAAACGCAGGAGTTCCTTCCAGTGTCTGTACCAGATTCGGCTTCAGAGCGTCCTTGAGAAGCGCTGCCACAGCCCCCTCTGCATGAATATCTCCGGCTGTCACCGGACGGCCGTCCCTGGAATAGGCTACAATGATCCTGGCAACCCGTTCCTTCAGATCGATAACATCACTGGCAAGACAGAACACAGCCATGATCTCAGAAGCCACCGTGATATCAAATCCATCCTGTCTGGTAACTCCGTCCGCTTTCGGTCCTAACCCGTCTACAATATTGCGGAGCTGGCGGTCATTCATATCCACGCAACGTCTCCACGTCACCCGGTTCGTATCAATATCCAGCGCGTTTCCCTGATGGATATGATTATCCAGCATGGCAGCGATCAGGTTGTTGGCCGCACCGATGGCATGAAGATCTCCGGTAAAGTGAAGGTTGATGTCTTCCATCGGAACAACCTGGGCATATCCGCCTCCGGCCGCTCCTCCTTTAACTCCAAATACCGGTCCCAGGGAAGGCTCTCTCAATGCAACCATAGTCTTTTTGCCCATACGGTTCAGTGCGTCTGCCACACCGATGGTCGTGGTGGTTTTTCCTTCTCCGGCAGGCGTCGGATTAATAGCGGTTACCAGCACCACCTTAGCATCCGGTCGATCCTTTAAGGCTTCGTTGTAATACCGGTAATCAATTTTTGCCTTATATTTTCCGTAATTTTCTACATATTGATCCGGAATCCCCAGCGAATCTGCAATTTCATTGATTACCTTCATCTCTGCTTCCTGTGCGATTTCAATATCTGTTTTAAATCCCATCTTGTCCACATCCTTTCTGACACTTTCTATCATTTTATCCCAGTATACCCCATTTCCGCCAGAAATTAAATACAAAATTTTATTGACATCCCATAAGTTAGCCCTTATAATAAAATTTGTTACGGCAAAATGTATGCCGCTGTGGCGGAATTGGCAGACGCACTTGACTCAAAA
>OGQQ01000993.1_pt1 | contig 24489 bp, 19 predicted proteins | sample 1553281 | NCBI WGS metagenome assembly OGQQ01 (sample SAMEA2579937, study PRJEB22360) | human gut metagenome | biome: human gut; feature: human-associated habitat; material: faeces | place: Denmark | collected 2008/2010 | reverse complement strand
TAAGACGCGCCCTCAGCCCACATCCATGTGGGCTGCCCCGGCCTTCGGGGAACGCTTCAGCGATTTTGACGCCACCAACACCGGAGCTGTTTGCAAATCAAGTACACAAAATATCTAGTTCCTGACCTGACAACTTATATGCCATATCTGATTTTTAAAATATCATCTTAAATACGCCAGTCACCACCAGTAGCCCAATCAGGAAAATAATCAATACAGCCCAGAGTATAATTTTCATTGGCGTTCCTTTATTTGTGAGTGCTGAATAAGTATAGGAAAAAACGAAGCCCTTTGCCGTTATCCATAAACGATTAAGATAAATCGGAAGATATCATTTACTTAGTCTATATTTTTCTGGATATGTCGTTTTATTGCTACTGATGTATTGCCACGCGAAACTAAAAAATATATCGCAACACACGGTAATCTCCGCGCACCTTTTCTTACCTGATTATTCCCCCATGAATCGTGATTCCTTTTATCCAGCCATCGCCTGTTTTCCGCTGTTACTGATGCTGGCCGGGTGTGCGCCTATGCATGAAACCCGCCAGGCGTTAAGCCAGCAAACGCCCGCTGCACAAGTTGACACCGCATTACCCACGGCGCTGAAAAATGGTTGGCCAGACAGCCAATGGTGGCTGGAGTATCACGATAATCAACTCACTTCATTAATTAACAATGCACTACAGAACGCACCGGATATGCAGGTGGCTGAACAGCGCATTCAGCTAGCTGAAGCCCAGGCGAAGGCAGTTGCCACTCAGGATGGTCCGCAGATCGACTTTTCGGCGGATATGGAGCGGCAAAAAATGTCGGCAGAAGGCTTAATGGGGCCGTTTGCTCTGAACGATCCGGCCGCAGGTACGACCGGCCCGTGGTACACCAACGGTACTTTTGGCTTAACGGCGGGCTGGCATCTCGATATCTGGGGAAAGAATCGGGCGGAGGTTACTGCCCGCCTGGGTACGGTTAAAGCACGGGCGGCGGAACGCGAGCAAACCCGCCAATTGCTGGCTGGCAGCGTAGCCCGCCTGTACTGGGAGTGGCAAACCCAGGCGGCGTTAAACACGGTCTTGCAGCAAATAGAAAAAGAGCAGAACACCATTATCGCGACCGATCGCCAGCTATATCAGAACGGGATTACTTCTTCAGTTGAAGGTGTGGAAACCGATATTAATGCCAGCAAAACCCGGCAGCAGCTCAACGATGTCGCGGGGAAAATGAAAATTATTGAGGCACGGTTAAGCGCACTTACAAATAACCAGACAAAGTCATTGAAGCTTAAACCGGTCGCGTTGCCGAAAGTGGCAAGCCAGCTTCCTGATGAACTGGGGTACTCCTTACTGGCCCGGCGGGCAGATTTGCAGGCGGCGCACTGGTACGTTGAGTCATCGCTAAGCACCATTGATGCGGCAAAAGCGGCATTTTATCCTGACATCAACCTGATGGCCTTCCTGCAACAGGATGCGTTGCACTTAAGCGATCTGTTCCGTCATTCCGCGCAGCAAATGGGCGTTACGGCAGGCCTGACGCTACCCATTTTCGATAGTGGTCGTCTTAACGCCAATCTTGATATCGCAAAAGCCGAAAGCAACTTGTCTATCGCCAGCTACAACAAAGCGGTGGTTGAAGCGGTGAATGACGTGGCGCGGGCAGCCAGTCAGGTTCAGACACTTGCGGAGAAAAACCAGCATCAGGCGCAAATTGAGCGCGATGCCTTGCGTGTGGTAGGTCTTGCGCAGGCGCGCTTTAACGCGGGCATCATTGCTGGTTCCCGCGTCAGCGAAGCCAGAATCCCCGCGCTGCGTGAGCGGGCCAATGGCCTGTTATTGCAAGGGCAGTGGCTGGATGCTTCCATTCAACTCACTGGTGCGTTGGGCGGGGGTTACAAACGCTGATGATATGCGCCTTCTATACTTAACGTTTATTCAGCGTTAAGTGGAGAACTCGATGGCACAGGTTGCGATTATTACCGCCTCCGATTCGGGGATCGGCAAAGAGTGCGCGTTATTACTGGCGCAGCAGGGGTTTGATATTGGCATTACCTGGCACTCAGATGAAGAAGGGGCAAAAGATACCGCGCGTGAGGTAGTTAGCCACGGCGTACGTGCGGAGATCGTGCAGCTGGATCTCGGTAAACTGCCAGAAGGTGCGCAGGCGCTGGAGAAACTCATTCAACGGCTGGGGCGTATTGATGTGCTGGTGAATAATGCGGGCGCAATGACCAAAGCGCCGTTTCTTGATATGGCTTTCGATGAGTGGCGCAAGATTTTTACCGTTGATGTCGATGGTGCATTTTTATGCTCACAAATTGCGGCCCGCCAGATGGTGAAACAAGGGCAGGGCGGTCGCATCATCAACATTACGTCGGTACATGAACATACGCCGCTGCCGGATGCCAGCGCTTACACAGCCGCTAAACATGCGCTCGGCGGGTTAACCAAAACGATGGCGCTGGAGCTGGTCAGGCATAAGATTTTGGTGAACGCAGTCGCGCCTGGGGCGATCGCCACGCCAATGAATGGCATGGATGACAGCGACGTGAAGCCCGACGCGGAGCCTTCGATTCCTCTGCGGCGTTTTGGCGCAACGCATGAGATTGCCAGCCTGGTAGCGTGGCTGTGCTCAGAGGGCGCAAATTACACCACCGGGCAGTCGTTGATAGTGGATGGCGGCTTTATGTTGGCGAATCCGCAGTTCAACCCAGAATAGCGCAGTGAGGTGCGTGGTTATTTCAATGGGTAAAATTTTGGTAGGCATGATAAGACGCACAAGCGTCGCATCAGGCATGGTGCACCGGATGTCGGATGCGGCGCGAACGCCTTACCCAGGGCAATGGTTTTACGCCTGATGATCCGGCTTTTTCTTCCCGCGCCGTTTCAGCCACCAGCGCACGCCCACCACCAGAACCACGACCAGAATCAACCAGACCCAGTGCTTCAAATGCTGGTCGAGATTGTGCAACCACGGCGCAATCACCTGACCACCAGCGTAACCAATAGTGGTAAAAATCAACGCCCAGGCAAATGCGCCGAGAATATTCAGCGGCAGAAAGATTTTCGGCGGCAGCTGGCTGGCACCAATCAGCGTCGGGCCAATCACCCGAAAGCCATACATAAAGCGCGTACCAATGACAAACAGATACGGATGGCGTTGGATAAGTTTCTGCGCCCGCTCAATTTTATCCTGATGTTTCGAGAAACGGCGTAACAGCTTGCCGCCAAACCGCCGCCCGCACAGATAGAGCACCTGGTCGCCAATCATGCCGCCAAGCGCCACAGAAAGTACCACCAGCGGGAACTTTAATAGCCCCTGATGCGCCGCAACGCCTCCCAGCAAAGTCACGGTTTCACCTTCCGCCAGGCTACCGATCACCAGCGCGGCATAACCATATTGTGAGATAAGTGTATTGAGATCCATAGGCCAGTCTGTCTCCCTTTGGTTGCCAGTAAGCATACACCCTGTGAATCATTCACGCTGAAAAAGGACGTTCATCAGACAGTGAAAATTACATGGGCGAACAAAAAATAATCACAAGCTGACTTATACTTGAACTGTCAGGTTCATGAACTCACAACAAGGGGGCGGTATGAGCCATGTCTGGGGACTGTTTTCCCATCCCGATCGTGAAATGCAGGTGATTAATCGCGAAAACGAAACGATTTCTCACCATTACACCCACCACGTTTTGCTGATGGCGGCGATTCCGGTGATTTGCGCCTTCATTGGCACTACACAGATTGGCTGGAATTTTGGCGATGGCACTATCCTGAAGTTATCCTGGTTTACCGGACTGGCGCTGGCTGTCTTGTTTTACGGCGTTATGCTGGCTGGGGTCGCGGTGATGGGGCGGGTCATCTGGTGGATGGCGCGCAATTACCCGCAGCGTCCGTCACTTGCGCACTGCATGGTCTTCGCGGGCTACGTTGCAACTCCGCTGTTTTTAAGCGGTCTGGTGGCGCTTTATCCGCTGGTCTGGTTGTGTGCGCTGGTCGGCCCGGTGGGGCTGTTTTACACCGGCTACCTGCTTTACCTTGGTATTCCGAGCTTCCTGAATATCAACAAAGAGGAAGGCCTTAGCTTCTCCAGTTCGACGCTGGCGATTGGCGTGCTGGTACTGGAAGTGCTGCTCGCCCTAACCGTTATACTATGGGGCTACGGGTATCGCCTGTTCTAGAAAGTTCTTTGACATTGCATTGCTGGCGTAAATGTCAGCAATGCAGCATTTCCTCACGATTCTCCTTTGACGATCGCACTTTTTGCTCGTTATGATGGCGTCGCTAGCCTCAGTAAATCCTTACTCCGGCGGTGCGCAACCCGTGCGCGTGAACCACTATCTGAATGCTCATCATGCCGAAATTTCGAGTTTCTTTATTTAGCCTGGCCCTGATGCTGGCTGTGCCTTTGGCACCGCAGGCCGTTGCGAAAACGGCAGCCGCTACCACCGCTTCACAACCGGAAATTGCCTCCGGTAGCGCGATGATTGTTGATCTGAATACCAACAAAGTGATCTATTCGAACCACCCGGATCTGGTGCGTCCGATTGCGTCTATCAGCAAATTAATGACCGCGATGGTTGTGCTGGATGCACGACTGCCGCTGGATGAAAAACTAAAAGTGGATATCAGCCAGACGCCGGAGATGAAAGGGGTCTATTCGCGCGTACGACTGAATAGCGAAATCAGCCGTAAAGATATGCTGTTGCTGGCGCTGATGTCTTCAGAAAACCGCGCGGCGGCAAGCCTTGCGCACCATTATCCCGGTGGTTACAAAGCCTTTATTAAGGCAATGAATGCGAAAGCGAAATCGCTCGGAATGAACAACACGCGCTTTGTTGAACCTACCGGATTGTCGGTGCATAACGTTTCAACTGCCCGTGACTTAACCAAACTGCTCATTGCCAGCAAACAGTATCCGTTGATCGGGCAGTTAAGTACTACCCGGGAAGATATGGCAACCTTCTCTAACCCGACGTATACGCTGCCGTTCCGCAATACTAATCATCTGGTGTATCGCGATAACTGGAATATTCAGTTAACCAAAACCGGCTTTACCAATGCGGCGGGCCATTGTCTGGTGATGCGTACGGTTATCAATAATAAACCGGTGGCGCTGGTAGTGATGGACGCGTTTGGCAAATATACCCATTTTGCCGATGCCAGCCGCCTGCGTACCTGGATTGAAACCGGTAAAGTGATGCCTGTTCCGGCAGCAGCGTTGAGCTATAAAAAACAAAAAGCCGCCCAAATGGCGGCGGCGGGGGCGACGGCACAGAACGATTAAGTGAATTAGGGAGGGCGATACTCTGCCATCCGTAATTTTTACTCCACTTCCTGCCAGTTTTTCCGCTTACTGGTTTTACCGATCCCCGGATTCATACTGTTGGTCGGATCGTTCTCGCGATAAAACTTCTGCAACGTCTCCGGTGCTTTATACAAATGACCGACGTTATGTTCGGCAGGGTATTGCGCGCCGCGCTGCTGTAGCAGCTCCAGCATCTGTTCTTTCAACGCATGCACATCCACGCCTTTTTTAACGATGTAATCCTGATGGAATACATAGCACATAAAATGGCCGTAATAGAGCTTGTGCACCAGCTGGGTGTCGATCTCCGGCGGTAAATGCTCATACCACTCGGTGTCGTTACGCCGCAGAGCGATATCCAGCGCCAGAATGTCTTCGACTTCATCGGAATGCACCGCCTGATAACGAATTGCTGCGCCCGCAGCGGCGAAACGGTGTAAAAACGCTTTGCTGCCTTCCTCCGGCGTACAGACAAAGAAATCGCCTTCGGCCTGTTTGAAATAATCCACCAGCCACGATTTGGCTTCGCCCACGCCATCGCCCGCCATTTTTAACAGCAGATGATGCTCGTATTTATCGCGCCAGTTTTTCATGCGCGGCGGTAAATGGCTGGGGAACAGGTGACCGAATTTTTGCATCGCACGGTCAGTAAAATGCGGACGGAAGAATTTCACTTTCTCCAGCATCGCATCGGTGCGTCCCTTGAGATTAAAGAAGAAAGGCATCTTGTCGGTGCCTAACTTATCAATCATCAGGAAGGTGTCTTTGCCGTATTTTTCCGCAATATCGTAGATATCCCGGTGCATATATTCCCCGGCAACCGGCAGATTTTCGAAGTTAGCCAGAATATGACGGCGGATTTCGGTCAGCACTTCCGGCTGGTTGGTGCCGATATAAAACACCTGCTGATTTTTTTCCGCTTCGAAGGTATCAAGACGTACTGCAAAGACGGCCAGCTTCCCGGCGCAACCAGAAGATTCAAATAACCGATCCGGATCGGCGTTATAACGTGCGGGCGTGTCGGCTTCAATATCACGAACGCGGTGGACATAGTCATAATCGTGGGCGTGACGACCATCGTGACGCACATCGTCATCTTTGATGCGATCATCATCCAGCTTGCTAAGGATCTGCTCCGGCGTTTCGCCCAGATCAATCCCCAGATGGTTCACCAGCGTCAGTTTGCCGTCTTCATTTATACGCGCGAATAACGACATTTCGGTATACGCCGGGCCACGTTGCACCAGCGAGCCGCCGGAGTTGTTACAAATACCGCCGATAACCGATGCGCCTATACACGACGATCCAATCACCGAGTGCGGTTCGCGTCCCAGCGGTTTGAGGGCTTTTTCCAGCGAATAGAGCGTGGTGCCCGGATAGGCCAGCACCTGTTCGCCCTTGCCAAGAACGTGCAGCTTGTCGAGACGCAGGGTGCTGATGATCACGATATCGCGATCATAGTCGTTACCGTTTGGCGTCGATCCTTCGGTCAGGCCTGTATTGGCAGCTTGCATCAGAATAATTTTGTCAGCGGTGACGCAGGCTTTCAGCACCCGCCACAATTCCAGTAGTGAGCCAGGGAAAACGACAGCCAGCGCGTCGCCCTGACCAGAACGGAAGCCCTTGCGATAGCGGGCCGTTTTTGCGGGATCGGTGAGCAGGTGTGAATGACCGACCAGACGGGCAAGTTCATTCAAAAAGGCTTTATTATCAGTTGTTGTCATGGAAGACATTTTCCACTCCTTGTGGTGGCGAAAAAATATCACAAACTAGAATAGCGCCTTGTATGACAATTCAGCGAGTGAATATTTTGAAAATTCAGACAATAAACTGAGCATTCTTTTTCTCTCTCCATCATGCTTATGGCAAACTACGGTTTTTGCACCATTTTCGCTGCCTCGTCGGGCAACAGAGGAAGAAAAATCCATATGAAATGGCTATGTTCAGTAGGAATCGCGGTGAGTCTGGCCCTGCAGCCAGCACTGGCGGATGATTTATTCGGCAACCATCCATTAACGCCCGAAGCGCGGGATGCGTTCGTCACCGAACTGCTTAAGAAAATGACAGTTGATGAGAAAATTGGTCAGCTGCGCTTAATCAGCGTCGGCCCGGATAACCCGAAAGAGGCGATCCGCGAGATGATCAAAGACGGTCAGGTTGGGGCGATTTTCAACACCGTAACCCGTCAGGATATCCGCGCCATGCAGGATCAGGTGATGGAATTAAGCCGCCTGAAAATTCCTCTTTTCTTTGCTTACGACGTGCTGCACGGTCAGCGCACGGTGTTCCCGATTAGCCTCGGTCTGGCCTCGTCTTTTAACCTCGATGCAGTGAAAACGGTCGGACGTGTCTCTGCTTATGAAGCGGCAGATGATGGCCTGAATATGACCTGGGCACCGATGGTCGATGTCTCGCGCGATCCGCGCTGGGGACGTGCTTCCGAAGGTTTTGGCGAAGATACGTATCTCACCTCAACAATGGGTAAAACCATGGTGGAAGCGATGCAGGGTAAAAGCCCGGCAGATCGCTACTCGGTGATGACCAGCGTCAAACACTTTGCCGCATACGGCGCGGTAGAAGGCGGTAAAGAGTACAACACCGTCGATATGAGTCCGCAGCGCCTGTTTAATGATTATATGCCGCCGTACAAAGCGGGGCTGGACGCAGGCAGCGGCGCGGTGATGGTGGCGCTGAACTCGCTGAACGGCACGCCAGCCACCTCCGATTCCTGGCTGCTGAAAGATGTTCTGCGCGACCAGTGGGGCTTTAAAGGCATCACCGTTTCCGATCACGGTGCAATCAAAGAGCTGATTAAACATGGCACGGCGGCAGACCCGGAAGATGCGGTGCGCGTGGCGCTGAAATCCGGAATCAACATGAGTATGAGCGACGAGTATTACTCGAAGTATCTGCCTGGGTTGATCAAATCCGGCAAAGTGACGATGGAAGAGCTGGACGATGCTGCCCGCCATGTACTGAACGTTAAATATGATATGGGATTGTTTAACGACCCATACAGCCATTTGGGGCCGAAAGAGTCTGACCCGGTGGATACCAATGCCGAAAGCCGCCTGCACCGTAAAGAAGCGCGTGAAGTGGCGCGCGAAAGCCTGGTGTTGCTGAAAAACCGTCTCGAAACGTTACCGCTGAAAAAATCGGCCACCATTGCGGTGGTTGGGCCACTGGCGGACAGTAAACGTGACGTGATGGGCAGCTGGTCCGCAGCCGGTGTTGCCGATCAATCCGTGACCGTACTGACCGGGATTAAAAATTCCGTCGGTGAAAACGGTAAAGTGCTGTATGCCAAAGGGGCGAACGTTACCAGTGACAAAGGCATTATCGATTTCCTGAATCAGTATGAAGAAGCGGTCAAAGTCGATCCGCGTTCGCCGCAAGAGATGATTGATGAAGCGGTGCAGACGGCGAAACAATCTGATGTGGTGGTGGCTGTAGTCGGTGAAGCACAGGGGATGGCGCACGAAGCCTCCAGCCGGACCGATATCACTATTCCGCAAAGCCAACGTGACTTGATTGCGGCGCTGAAAGCCACCGGTAAACCGCTGGTGCTGGTGCTGATGAACGGGCGTCCGCTGGCGCTGGTGAAAGAAGATCAGCAGGCTGATGCGATTCTGGAAACCTGGTTTGCGGGGACTGAAGGCGGTAATGCAATTGCCGATGTATTGTTTGGCGATTACAACCCGTCCGGCAAGCTGCCAATGTCCTTCCCGCGTTCTGTCGGGCAGATCCCGGTGTACTACAGCCATCTGAATACCGGTCGCCCGTATAATGCCGACAAGCCGAACAAATACACTTCGCGTTATTTTGATGAAGCTAACGGGGCGTTGTATCCGTTCGGCTATGGGCTGAGCTACACCACTTTCACCGTCTCTGATGTGAAACTTTCTGCGCCGACCATGAAGCGTGACGGCAAAGTGACTGCCAGCGTGCAGGTGACGAACACCGGTAAGCGCGAGGGGGCCACGGTAGTGCAGATGTACTTGCAGGATGTGACGGCTTCCATGAGTCGCCCTGTGAAACAGCTGAAAGGCTTTGAGAAAATCACCCTGAAACCGGGCGAAACTCAGACTGTCAGCTTCCCGATCGATATTGAGGCGCTGAAGTTCTGGAATCAACAGATGAAATATGACGCCGAGCCTGGCAAGTTCAATGTATTTATCGGCACTGATTCCGCACGCGTTAAGAAAGGCGAGTTTGAGTTGCTGTAATGCTTTAGTAAGGGCGCGACGTTTGCGCCCTTTGTAGGCCGGATAAGGCGCTCGCGCCGCATCCGGCAGGAAACGCCGGACCGAATATGCCTCTTAAGTATTTATCTGATTCTGCAACTGAATCCTTCCGCTCAAGCTAACCCCGCCATTATCAACTATGCTTTTCTCTTAATTCGCTGAAAACAACAGTAAAAGAATGAGGAAAGCATCATGCCACTCTTAAAGCTCTGGGCAGGTTCACTGGTTATGTTGGCAGCCGTGAGCCTGCCGCTACAGGCGGCTTCCCCCGTTAAAGTCGGTTCAAAAATCGATACCGAAGGTGCGCTACTCGGCAATATCATTTTGCAGGTGCTGGAAAGCCACGGCGTACCGACGGTGAATAAAGTGCAACTCGGAACGACTCCTGTGGTGCGCGGGGCGATTACTTCCGGTGAACTGGATATCTATCCGGAATATACCGGCAATGGCGCTTTCTTCTTTAAAGATGAAAACGATGCAGCGTGGAAAAACGCGCAGCAAGGTTACGAGAAAGTCAAAAAGCTCGATTCGGAGCACAACAAGTTAATCTGGCTGACGCCCGCGCCTGCAAATAACACCTGGACTATCGCCGTGCGTCAGGATGTGGCAGAGAAAAATAAACTCACTTCGCTTGCCGACCTGAGTCGTTATCTGCAAGAGGGCGGCACCTTCAAACTGGCAGCCTCGGCAGAGTTTATCGAACGCGCCGATGCGTTACCCGCGTTTGAAAAAGCCTATGGCTTTAAGCTCGGTCAGGATCAGTTGCTGTCACTGGCTGGTGGCGACACGGCGGTGACGATCAAAGCCGCTGCCCAGCAAACCTCTGGCGTTAATGCTGCAATGGCTTACGGCACTGACGGCCCGGTAGCGGCGCTGGGGCTGCAAACCTTAAGCGATCCGCAAGGTGTGCAACCTATCTACGCGCCTGCACCAGTGGTGCGTGAGTCGGTGTTGAAGGAGTATCCGCAAATGGCACAGTGGCTAAAGCCAGTCTTCGCCAGCCTCGATGCAAAAACATTGCAGCAACTGAATGCCAGCATTGCTGTGGAAGGACTGGATGCCAAAAAAGTGGCTGCCGACTACCTGAAACAAAAAGGGTGGACGAAGTAATTTCCCGTGACTTATTTCCGTATTAATCCTGTTCTGGCGCTGCTGCTGTTGCTGACGGCAATCGCAGCGGCGCTGCCGTTTATCAGTTACGCGCCTAATCGTTTAGTTTCGGGTGAGGGGCGTCATCTCTGGCAGCTGTGGCCGCAAACGATCTGGATGCTGGTGGGCGTTGGTTGCGCCTGGCTGACGGCCTGTTTTATTCCCGGTAAAAAAGGCAGCATTTGTGCACTCATTCTGGCGCAATTCGTCTTCGTATTGCTGGTGTGGGGCGCGGGAAAGGCGGCGACACAACTGGCGCAAAATGGCAGTGCGCTGGCGCGTACCAGCCTCGGCAGTGGTTTCTGGCTGGCTGCGGCGCTGGCATTGCTGGCCTGTAGCGATGCCATCCGCCGAATCTCCACGCATCCGCTGTGGCGCTGGTTGTTGCATATGCAGATTGCCATTATTCCGCTGTGGTTGCTGTACTCCGGCACGCTTAACGATCTCTCACTAATGAAAGAATACGCCAACCGTCAGGATGTGTTTGACGACGCGCTGGCACAACATCTGACGTTGCTGTTTGGTGCGGTGCTGCCTGCGTTAGTGATTGGTGTGCCGTTGGGCATCTGGTGCTACTTTTCCACTGCTCGGCAGGGGGCAATTTTTTCTCTGCTCAATGTCATTCAGACCGTGCCTTCGGTGGCGCTCTTTGGCCTGTTGATTGCGCCGCTTGCCGCGCTGGTTACGGCCTTTCCGTGGCTGGGGAAGCTCGGCATAGCAGGAACCGGAATGACACCCGCACTGATTGCGCTGGTGCTCTATGCCTTGCTGCCGCTGGTGCGCGGCGTGGTAGTCGGTTTGAACCAGATCCCGCGCGATGTGCTGGAGAGCGCCAGAGCGATGGGCATGAGCGGGGCGCAGCGATTCCTGCATGTTCAGTTACCACTGGCGTTACCGGTATTTCTGCGCAGCCTGCGGGTGGTGATGGTGCAAACTGTAGGTATGGCGGTGATTGCGGCGTTAATCGGCGCAGGCGGTTTTGGTGCGCTGGTTTTCCAGGGGCTGCTAAGCAGCGCCATTGATTTAGTGTTGCTGGGGGTGATCCCGGTAATTGTTCTGGCGGTGCTTACCGACGCGCTGTTCGATTTGCTTATCGCACTGCTGAAGGTGAAACGTAATGATTGAATTTAGCCATGTCAGCAAACTGTTCGGCGCACAAAAAGCCGTTAACGATCTCAATCTCAATTTTCAGGAAGGGAGTTTTTCGGTGCTGATTGGCACATCTGGCTCCGGCAAATCCACCACCCTGAAAATGATTAACCGCCTGGTGGAGCATGACAGCGGAGTGATCCGCTTTGCCGGAGAAGAAATTCGCTCGCTGCCAGTACTGGAGTTGCGCCGCCGGATGGGCTATGCCATTCAATCTATTGGCCTGTTCCCCCACTGGAGCGTGGCGCAAAACATCGCTACCGTGCCGCAATTACAAAAATGGTCGCGGGCGCGGATTGATGATCGTATCGACGAATTAATGGCGCTACTGGGGCTGGAGTCAAATTTACGTGAGCGTTATCCGCATCAGCTTTCCGGTGGTCAGCAGCAACGTGTGGGAGTGGCGCGCGCACTGGCTGCCGATCCGCAAGTCTTACTGATGGATGAACCTTTTGGCGCACTGGACCCGGTAACGCGCGGCGCGTTGCAACAAGAGATGACGCGCATTCACCGTTTGCTGGGGCGTACCATTGTGCTGGTCACTCATGATATTGATGAGGCGCTACGGCTGGCAGAACATCTGGTATTGATGGATCACGGTGAAGTGGTGCAGCAGGGGAATCCGCTGACGATGCTGACTCGTCCGGCGAATGATTTTGTCCGCCAGTTTTTTGGACGTAGTGAACTGGGGGTGCGCCTGCTTTCGTTACGTAGTGTGGCGGATTACGTGCGTCGCGAAGAACGGGCAGAAGGTGAGGCACTGGCAGAAGAGATGACGCTACGCGATGCGCTCTCCCTGTTTGTCGCGCGGGGATGCGAGGTGCTGCCGGTGGTGAACACGCAGGGCCAGCCTTGCGGCACGCTGCATTTTCAGGATCTGCTGGAGGAGGCGTAAGCGTATGAAGATGTTGCGCGATCCGCTGTTCTGGCTCATTGCTTTGTTTGTGGCACTGATTTTCTGGCTGCCTTACAGCCAGCCGCTGTTTGCTGCCTTGTTCCCACAACTGCCACGACCCGTTTATCAGCAAGAAAGTTTTGCAGCTCTGGCACTGGCTCATTTCTGGCTGGTGGGAATTTCGAGTTTGTTTGCGGTGATCATTGGCACTGGTGCCGGAATTGCTGTCACTCGCCCGTGGGGCGCGGAATTTCGCCCACTGGTGGAAACTATTGCCGCCGTTGGACAGACTTTTCCGCCTGTCGCAGTGCTGGCGATTGCCGTTCCGGTGATCGGCTTTGGTCTGCAACCAGCGATTATCGCCTTGATCCTTTACGGTGTGCTGCCCGTCCTGCAGGCGACACTTGCCGGGCTGGGAGCGATTGATGCCAGCGTGACAGAAGTTGCGAAAGGTATGGGAATGAGTCGTGGTCAGCGACTGCGTAAGGTCGAGCTACCGCTGGCGGCTCCGGTGATTCTGGCGGGCGTGCGAACTTCGGTGATTATCAACATTGGTACGGCGACGATCGCCTCAACGGTAGGGGCCAGCACGCTGGGTACGCCCATCATCATCGGGCTTAGCGGATTTAATACCGCGTATGTGATCCAGGGGGCGTTACTGGTGGCCCTGCCGGCGATCATCGCAGACCGCCTGTTTGAAAGGCTGGTGCAGGCGCTTAGCCAGCACGCAAAATAAAGGTATAACCTGCGAGCATGACGCCACCAATTCCGCCTAACGCCATAAACAGGAACAGGGCGATGACCCCAATTTTAGCTATGCGCATATTGCACTCCTTATGTTAACGAAAGGATTGTACAGTAAAGCGCATTTGTTAACGAATCATTAAATGCCGAGTGGGAAAATATCATGGCCTTGTTCTTGCCAACTGGTGAGTTGCTGCTGTTGGGCGGAGGTTCGATTTTCACCGCACCACACCAGCAATGTACGGCCTTCGAATAGTTCAGGGCGTAGTTGATTGAGCGAGTGGGCGAGGACATCAATGCGCCATCCTTGTTGACTGGCAATCCAGCCCTCCAGCCACAGACGGGTGGTATCCTGAATATTCCAGCCAACCACCAGCGCATCTTTACCCTGTTTTTTACGTGCCGAAGCCAGACAAATGGCGATGTAGTTGATCAGTACGCCGTCGAGGATCGCCAGCAGCGCCTGGAGAGTCGGTTGTTGGCATTGAAGTCGTCGGCGCAGAGGAATAAACAGATGTGTGGTGAGTGTCTGGGCGGGGTAATCCTGACCGCGCTCTTTGATCCACGTTCGCAGGCTATGCAGATTGCCGCTTTGCAGGTAGGTCAGTAATGTTTCTTGCTGATCGCGCCAGCCGTTCTGCACATCAACATTTTCATTACTGAGCAGCATTTTAACTTTGCTGACCTGCACGCCGTTGTCGATCCAGCGTTTGATCTCGCGGATACGGTCAATATCGGCATCGTTGAATAGTCGATGACCGCCGTCTGTCCGTTGCGGTTTCAGCAACCCGTAACGCCTCTGCCACGCGCGTAACGTGACAGGGTTAATATCACAAAGCAACGCCACTTCACCAATTGTGTAAAGCGCCATCGTCTCACCCTTGCTCGCGAGGTCCCGGTTTAACTTTAGACGCAGTTTTGCGAACCAGGTAGTTTTGCCCGTTTTTTGTGCATCTATAGGGTGATTTTATTTTTGCCAGGCGATTTTGAGTGATCGTACTCACGAATTCTCATTTTTCTGCAAGAGTTCAAAGAAAGTTAAACGCAGGCAATGTATGTTACGCGTTTTAAAGGGAAGTGTGGTTTGCGGGTATGTACGATTTTAATCTGGTGTTGCTGCTGCTTCAGCAGATGTGCGTTTTTTTAGTCATTGCGTGGTTAATGAGTAAAACGCCATTATTCATACCGTTAATGCAGGTCACGGTTCGTCTGCCGCATAAATTTCTCTGCTACATCGTCTTTTCCATCTTCTGCATCATGGGCACCTGGTTTGGGTTGCACATTGACGATTCTATTGCCAATACCCGTGCGATAGGCGCGGTAATGGGCGGCTTACTCGGCGGTCCGGTCGTCGGTGGGCTGGTTGGTCTGACCGGCGGCTTACATCGATATTCGATGGGGGGCATGACCGCGCTAAGTTGCATGATCTCAACCATCGTTGAAGGATTGCTCGGCGGCCTGGTACACAGCATCCTGATCCGTCGCGGGCGCACTGATAAAGTCTTTAACCCCATTACCGCCGGTGCCGTCACGTTCGTCGCTGAAATGGTGCAAATGCTGATCATCCTTGCGATCGCCCGACCTTATGAAGATGCGGTGCGTCTGGTGAGTAATATTGCTGCACCAATGATGGTCACCAATACCGTCGGCGCGGCGCTGTTTATGCGTATATTGCTCGATAAACGCGCGATGTTTGAAAAATACACTTCTGCTTTTTCTGCCACTGCGCTGAAAGTGGCAGCCTCGACGGAAGGCATTTTGCGACAGGGGTTTAACGAAGTGAACAGCATGAAAGTGGCTCAGGTGCTGTATCAGGAGCTGGATATTGGTGCAGTCGCGATTACCGATCGAGAGAAATTGCTGGCCTTTACCGGAATTGGTGACGACCACCATTTACCCGGCAAACCGATTTCTTCGACTTACACCTTAAAAGCGATTGAAACCGGTGAAGTGGTCTACGCTGATGGCAACGAAGTACCTTATCGTTGCTCTTTGCATCCGCAATGCAAACTGGGGTCGACGCTGGTAATTCCGTTGCGTGGCGAAAATCAGCGCGTGATGGGCACCATCAAATTGTATGAAGCCAAAAACCGTTTATTCAGTTCAATAAACCGCACGCTGGGCGAGGGGATTGCGCAACTGCTTTCGGCGCAGATTCTTGCCGGGCAATATGAGCGGCAAAAAGCGATGCTCACCCAGTCAGAAATCAAACTGCTTCACGCCCAGGTGAATCCTCATTTTTTGTTTAATGCGCTTAACACCATTAAAGCGGTGATCCGCCGCGACAGCGAACAGGCCAGCCAGCTGGTGCAGTATCTTTCCACTTTTTTCCGCAAAAACTTAAAGCGGCCTTCGGAGTTTGTTACTCTCGCCGACGAAATTGAACATGTGAACGCTTATCTGCAAATTGAAAAGGCGCGCTTCCAGTCGCGGTTGCAGGTCAACATTGCTATTCCGCAAGAATTATCCCAGCAGCAATTGCCCGCGTTTACCCTGCAACCGATAGTGGAAAACGCCATTAAACATGGGACATCACAACTGCTGGATACAGGGCGAGTGGCAATCAGCGCCCGACGTGAGGGGCAACATTTGATGCTGGAGATCGAAGACAATGCCGGTTTGTATCAACCGGTAACCAATGCCAGTGGGCTGGGGATGAATCTGGTGGATAAGCGTTTACGTGAACGGTTTGGCGATGACTATGGAATAAGCGTCGCCTGTGAGCCTGATAGTTACACCCGAATAACGTTACGACTACCATGGAGGGACGAGGCATGATTAAAGTCTTAATTGTCGATGATGAACCGTTAGCACGGGAGAACCTGCGCGTATTTTTGCAGGAGCAGAGCGATATTGAAATCGTTGGAGAGTGTTCAAACGCCGTGGAAGGGATCGGCGCGGTGCATAAACTGCGCCCGGATGTGCTGTTTCTCGATATCCAGATGCCGCGCATCAGTGGTCTGGAAATGGTGGGGATGCTCGACCCGGAACATCGTCCGTATATTGTTTTTCTCACCGCGTTTGACGAATACGCTATTAAAGCCTTTGAAGAACATGCCTTTGATTATCTGCTGAAGCCAATTGATGAAGCGCGACTGGAGAAAACGCTGGCGCGTTTGCGTCAGGAACGCAGCAAGCAGGATGTTTCGCTGTTACCGGAAAATCAACAGGCGCTGAAATTTATCCCTTGTACGCATAGTCGGATTTATTTGCTGCAAATGAAAGATGTGGCATTTGTCAGCAGTCGGATGAGCGGTGTCTACGTTACCAGCCACGAAGGGAAAGAGGGCTTTACCGAATTGACATTACGTACCCTGGAAAGTCGTACACCACTACTGCGCTGCCATCGTCAGTATCTGGTTAACCTCGCGCATTTACAGGAGATTCGTCTGGAAGATAACGGCCAGGCCGAGTTGATTTTGCGTAATGGCTTAACCGTGCCGGTCAGCCGCCGTTATCTGAAAAGCTTAAAAGAGGCGATTGGCCTGTAAAAGACTGCTAAAATGGCTTTTTGCCTCATCAACACCTGAAGGCCTCATGCTAAGTAACGATATTCTGCGCAGCGTGCGCTACATTTTGAAAGCCAATAATAATGACCTGGTGCGTATTCTGGCGCTGGGTAATGTCGAAGCCACCGCGGAACAGATCGCCGTCTGGCTACGTAAAGAAGACGAAGAGGGTTTTCAGCGTTGTCCGGACATTGTTTTGTCGTCATTCCTCAATGGCCTGATTTATGAAAAACGCGGCAAGGATGAGTCTGCTCCGGCACTGGAGCCGGAACGTCGCATTAATAACAACATCGTGCTGAAAAAATTACGCATCGCGTTTTCGCTGAAAACCGATGACATTCTGGCTATCCTCACCGAACAGCAGTTCCGCGTTTCGATGCCGGAAATTACAGCGATGATGCGCGCACCGGATCATAAAAACTTCCGCGAATGCGGCGATCAATTTTTACGTTATTTTCTGCGTGGACTGGCAGCGCGCCAGCATGTGAAGAAAATCTAAGACGGGTATGGCGGCCATGCGAAACATGGCCGCCGACAGATTATTTCACTTCTTTAAAACCAGCGGCTTTCATCACCAGTTCCATTTGCGCCATAGTGATACCTTTTTTGGCATCTTCAGCAGAAACGTTGATTCCTGAAATACCCTGCAGGGCTTTAAAATCCACTTTTTCCATATCGATAGTCACGTTTTCCTGCGCGTAGGTATCTGTATAGGTTAATTTTTCTTCAACACCCGCGATGTTTTTGTATTTGGCGCTTAACGGCTCAAGTGTCTTGGCAGCGTCTTCTTTGGTGGTTGCACCAATAGAAGCAAATTGAATTTTGGTTTCAGAAGATTGCTTAAGCACCTTGTCACCTTTGTAGACATAGGTAATGGCAATTTCAGTGCCGTTCAGATTGGCGCTGAATTTCTTCGATTCTTCTTTGTCACCGCAGCCAGCAAGAGAGAAAACCAGAACAGATGCAACAACGAGGGAAAACAGCTTATTGAAAGCCTTCATGTAAAACTCCATTTTATTTAATCAAGAAACTGGTGACTCTCACCAGGGGCTATATAGAATATGCCTAATACCGTGACGTGAGCAGTCCGGAACTGGAGTAGAACTCTTAGTAAAAAGCACTATTTCATCCTTGTTGCTGAAGCATGGGGAATAATTGTTCGCAAAGTAAAACACCGTTATTCATTGCTTCTACCCGTGCCTCGCTTTCTGTATTACGAAATTGTCCCAACACATGTGCCAGCCGATAAAAACCGACCGCGGAGAGGTCATTCGCCAGCAACTCTGCCTGACTAATAGCGCTCTGTTCCTGATAGCGCCAGCCGTTATGGAGCAGTTGAATAAGTAACGCCTGGCAGCGCATCAGCAACTGATGAGCGGTAGACGGCACAGGCAAAACGCTGGCAGAAGGTAGCGGTGCCACAGGCGCAGTTTCTGCGTCCAGCGCCCAGGCGCGGGTTTTTGTCATCATCACCCGTGGTTCCAGTGTCAATTGCCCATCAACAAAACTGACAAAGCCAGAAACCAGACTCACGGGGTCGTCTGTTTGTTGCAAAAGCGCCGCCATGCGTTCAACGGCAAAAGGAGAACAGGCAGATGCCGGAAGGGATAACGTCAGGAGATTATCTTCACCTTCGCCGCTGATTACCTGCGCATCCAGCGTCTGGCGGCTGCTATCCCAACCGAGCGAAATACACTCAGCGACCGGCAGAATAAATAAGTTATCGACCTGATTAAGAGGCCGTATGCAGGCGGGGGGACGCTGGCGTAAATATTCCCGCAAAGCCACAATGCCCGGCTGGCGTAACGGCGCGCTCAACATTTGCCAGGCATCAGGCGACAGCGGCACAACGCTGCTTAAGCGGTTGCGGGTAGCTAACAGCAGCTCGCCATCGGCACTGCGTTTTGCTGCTTGTGAAACAATTTGCCCACCCGCCAGTGCGCCAGCCTGAAAACTAAACAGCCGACGCGTAGCTGCCGGTGAGTTTTCCTGTTCACTTCGCGGCCAACTGCGCGAAAGGTGCAAAATACTGCCGGTGTCGGGATCGGTAAACCAGATGCGTAAACCATAATGCTCAATATCCTGCCAGCAACGCATACCTAAAGACACCAGCCGCAGATGATCAAGCTTTGCTTCTCCGGCAATGCCAGAGCCAACGACCGTGCGCCACGGCACAGGAGGAACTTCACCAACACTGTCGCGCCGGGCCATCTCTTGTGCGCAATTTAATCGACTGTTTAATGCCGCAAGCTGACGTAAGCATTCTCCGGCATGATAGTGGCTGGCGCGAGTGTGGAAGGCATCAACGCTTGCCCGTAGCTGTCGTAGTGATTCACTCACCCAGCGCCAGTTGCAGGCCTCTGCCGCCTGCAATGCGCGGTTGAATGCTGCCTCGTAGTGAATAAGCGGCTGGCTGATGCCGCCAAGCCATAATGCCTGGCTTAATTGCTGAACATATTGACGACACGTTTGGCCTTCTTCGCTGGCAAACGGATCGTCAGATGATGTGACGTGTTCGCTGCGCATCTGCCAGATTAAATGGTTAAATTCTGCTTGCTGCGCTTTGGCCTCGACGAAGGCCTGCACAGCCAGTACGACATGTTCGCAAAGTGTGCCTTCAATACAATCACAACGGGCGAAACGAATACTGCTACGGGAATAAAAACGCACATCGCTCATCGGTAAGCGGGCAGAGGGAATTTCGCCCGGCGCACAGAACAACTCAATGGTGATGCCTTTAGCGACCAGCGCCTGCGCGCGTTTGCGGGTGGCATCGGGCAGGGTAGCCAGTTCTTCCAGCCAGATTGCCGGATCCCACTCTTCTTCTTTTTCCGTGGGCTGGACGGTGGCACAAAGTCGTTGATAACTTAACACCAGCATCACGCGATGACGGCACATGCCGCTGGCCCCGCAGCTGCACTGAGCCTCTTTCAGTGCCTGGCTGTTCGCCAGCTGGGTACGGACACCGTCACTGAAGGTGGCGATTAAAGCGCTGTTCTCATGGCTGATTTCCGGGACGTTGCCATTTTCCAGTTCCTTAAGACTGCGCTTAACAAAACCGGCATTGCTTAACGCCGTCAGGGCCTGCGGTGTCAGTTCTAATAATTCCGGACGTAGTGAATTCATGACTGAAGATTCTCCGCAAGCCATGATGCCAGCTCGCCCGGTGTCATGGCGGCTATTTGTGCGCCGACATTTACCAGCGCCTGGGCCGTATCGTGGTCATAGCAAGGTGTTGCTGTGCTATCGAGCGCTGCCAGTCCCAGCACTTTGATGCAGCTCTGGACACACTTTTTCACCTGATGCGTCAGTAATGATGATGAACCCCCTTCGTAAAAATCGCTCACGAGGATAATGACGCTTTTCGCTGGTTGTTCAATAAGTTGCCGACCATACTCCACGGCACTGGCGATATTGGTCCCGCCGCCCAACTGTACTTTCATTAATAACTCTACCGGATCGGCAACGTCTGCCGTGAGATCAACGACGCTTGTGTCAAACGCCACCAGATGGGTACGAATGCCGGGTAACTGCCACAAACAGGCCGCCATCACCGCAGAGTGGATCACCGAATCGACCATCGATCCGCTTTGATCAACCAGTAAGACCAGTTGCCATTGTTCGCTTTGGCGTTTAATGCGGCTGTTAAAGCGGGGGGATTCGATATACAACTTGCCGTGTTGCGGGTGCCAGTGTTGCAGGTTGGCGCGCAGAGTACTTTTGAAATCAAAGTTTCGCGCCAGTGGAATAAATGAACGGCGACGGCGATCGCGGACACCAGAAAAAGCCTGACGAACTTCCTTTGCCAGTCGCGCCATAATTTCTTCAACAACCTGGCGCACTATCTGGCGGGCGGCAGCCAGTACTTCGGGATTCATCAGATGTTTGGTGTGCAAAACGGCGCGTAGCAGGCTTTCCGAAGGCTGCATACGTTCCAGCACGTCGAGATTCGTCACCACATCTTCAATGCCGTAGCGCAGTACGGCATCGCTTTCCAGTCGCTCAATCACCTGTTGCGGAAACAGAGTGTGAATACTGTTGATCCACTCAGGGGTGGTGAGATTTGAGCCACCTAATCCACCAGAGCGTTCACCACGCTGGAGCCGTTCAGGATCGCGCCCATACAGCCACTCCAGCGCGTGGTCTATCTGCCGGGCGTTGTCATCCAGCCCACAAAGCGTCGTTTCTGCCGCTTCGCCAAGAATTAATCGCCAGCGTTGTAGCTCACGGGTGGTCAGAAGATCGTTCAGTTCAGACATGGAAAACTCCCCAGTTTTGCAGCGATGCCAGTGCCTGCTGTTCGAGTTGTTGATGATGTGCAATGGCCTGTGGTGGACAATGCAACGGCATTTGCAGCGCCGAAACGGGAAGTTGCGCCAGTTGATAATGCTCAAGCACCTGATGCGCCAGCGTCCCGCGTTCTCGTGGTGGTAGCCAGGCCATCGCCGCGCGTAAATCGGGCAGGGCATTGATAAAATCGGCATCACTTAGTTGATTTAAATGACTGCTGAAACCGGCGATAAATGTCGGCTGACAGGCCAGTTGATGGCGGGCCAGCGCCAGCAAACCGTGCAGCGCTTCGCCGGATTGTGCCGGGGATAACTGCGCCAGCATCGTCAGCGCCGCTTCGGCACTGGCGTTAGGATGTTCCAGACGCATCAGTGCGCCATGAGCCGCGCCGCGATCCAGCGCCGGGGCATGAATTGCCTGACTGCGTCGCTCCAGTAAGGCTACCGCCGCAGAAAGAGAAATGCCGGGGAGTTGCACACCGCTATGTAGATCGCGCAGGATATGACACAACGCTTGCCAGCTATGCAGGTGAGCGTGAAACTCCTTTTCATCTGGTCTGCCGTTAGATTCACATAGCCACAGCGTGCGATCGATAGCCGCGCATAACGTCGTTTGTAATATCTGCGCGCCTTGCATACCGCTAATTTCATCCAGCCGCCATAAGGCATATAGCACTTCCAGCGCCTGGCCCATTTCGGCAAATTGATTTTCCTGGGCGATTAATAATGTGAGTTGCTCCAGTAATTGTTGACTGAAGGACGCCAGACCCGCTAACGCCGCCTGGCTAAGACATGTGGTGATACTGCCGATTCCACCCGCGTCCAGCATATCGGCTTCTAATTTATGGCGTGCGGCTTCCTGAAGTGTTGCACCAAAGCATGCGGCCTCAATCAATGCCGCATGCTGGCTAAGCGGGCGGGTTAATTTCCAGTGTTCTTCACCGTTGCCTGCAAGTGTCAGTGTACTTCCCTGCTGGCGTACAATCCCAGGGATCTCCAGTATTGCCAGCCGATGTAACACCTGACTTTGCGCCAGCCCATCGGGGGTAAAGCGATTTAAGGTAAGCTCCGCCGGAAGAGAGATTGCGGTACGTTCCAGTTCGCAGGTGACATCTTTTGGCAGAGGCGGTTGTGGCGTGGAAGGGGCAAGTTTACCGAATCCGTCACCCGCTAATGTGTCTATCAACGTTAGCAGAATCGGATCGGTATCGGGATGAATAACGCCGCGATAGCTCCACGGCAACGGTGCATTCAGGGCTTCTTTAATCAACGAGCCTGCTATGGCATCCAGCCAGTCAGTGCGTAACGGTAGTGTATGACCGCGCAACTGTGCCAGTGCCATTGCATGCAGATGTGCGGCAGCCATATCCGCGGTCGAAGCAGGCAAGTTGTGCTGGCGCAAACGGGTGAGAACCGTTTTTAGCAGTTGTTCACCGGCCTGCTGTAAGCCCCACTGCCAGCACCAGTTTTGCCAGACCGGGGCAGGCATACCGGAAAGGTATCCTGCCAGCACATCAAGGCGCTTTTCACTGTAGGGCGTGAGATAACAACCTGTAATGGCATCTGCCAGCGAGGGCAATTCCGGCGTGTTAATGTCCTGCGGGCATTCGCGCCACATTTTTGCCAGTGCCGGAGCGTGCCAGCCACCGCAGACGACTAACACGTCGCCATTATTTTGCTGCACCGCCCATGCAATCCAGCGAGCCATAAAGGCTTCGCGCTGACGATTGAGTGCATCGCCGGGGAAATCGCCCCGCAGTTGGGCAAAATAGTGCGCCAGCGCAGAGGGTAATGCAGTTTGCTGGCTTTCATCTTCGAACAAGTGATCCCACAGGGTATCGCTGTTATCCATGCGGGTGGCACGCAGCAGTAAGGCCTGGCTTTCATCTTGCGTATCAGGCGAATCGTCCTCTTCTTCACTCTGCGCCCAGCAAGGCAAATCAATGAAGTAAGTTTGTGCCTGAATACGACGTGCGGCTTGTAGCGCCTGCCACTCCGGCGAAAATTCAGCAAATGGCGTCCAGGCACCACGCCCGGGGGCTGCACCGTCCTGATACTGGCAATAACTGTAAATAGCTACCGGAAGCTGGTGGGCTAAAAACAGTTCGTCTACCCGGTCATTAAAATCAGCCGGGCCTTCAATCAATACGTATCGTGGCCGCTGGCTTTCGATTAACGATTTCACCAGCCGGGCGCAGGCCGGACTATGATGCCGGATGCCGACAATTAACGGCTCGCTCATGCCTCTTTCCTCACGGCAGGCGGTGGCGGGCTTGATAATAAGCCTGCCAGTGAGCTTCTTTATGTGTGGCGACACGCTGTTCGAAGTAACGGCGCAGACGAGCGCGATCTTCTTCGTTATCTTTGACGATGGTTCCGGCAATACAGTCCACCAGGTCGGCAGGCTCCCCCGCGCGATTCGCTAAAAACCAGGCGCGGACGCCTACGGCGTGGGCCACGTTCACGGCTTCAGCGGTGGACATAATCGCTGTCAGTGTATCCATTGACGTTTTCTTTTCGCCGTTGGCACGCAGATCGCGGAAGGTGCGTACCAGTAACTCCAGTACTGCGTCAGGCACTTTATGCGGAATACCGCTATGGGCCAGCAAACGCGCCGAAGCACTGGCGACCAGTTCCAGCTCCTGGGCGAAATCCATAATCGGAAAGACGGTTTCAAAATCGAAGCGACGCTTTAGCGCAGCACTCATTTCATTGACGCCGCGATCGCGGGTATTGGCAGTGGCAATAATATTAAAGCCTTCCCGCGCATAGAGCTGACTGGCTTCACCGGTGAGTTCTGGCACCGTCATCACCCTGTCAGAAAGCATACCTAACAGACAGTCTTGCACTTCCAGCGGTGTACGCGTTATCTCTTCAAAACGGACAATTTTGCCGTCGCGCATTCCCTGGTAAAGCGGGGCAGGGACCAGTGCTTCCGTTGACGGACCATGGTTGATAAGCAGGGCGTAGTTCCAGCCGTACTTGATTTGATCTTCGGTAGTAGATGCGCCGCCCTGGATGGTTAACCCGGCATCGCCGCTAATAGCGGTTGCCAGTAATTCAGACAGGAGAGATTTTGCGGTGCCAGGTTCCCCCACCAACATCAAACCGCGCCCGGTGGCAAGAGTGACTAACATGCGTTCGACAGCGGAGGGACTAATCACCACTTTACGGCTAATATTTTGCGCGCTATCGCCCAGGATAAA
>OGQQ01000983.1_pt1 | contig 24645 bp, 25 predicted proteins | sample 1553281 | NCBI WGS metagenome assembly OGQQ01 (sample SAMEA2579937, study PRJEB22360) | human gut metagenome | biome: human gut; feature: human-associated habitat; material: faeces | place: Denmark | collected 2008/2010 | reverse complement strand
GCGGCGGTAGCCGCAGTTAGCACGCAGTGCGGTTTTACGAATGGCGCGGGCTGAACTGTTACGAAAAGGATGACATTAATACACAACAACAGGTTGTGAAATACATCATGAGAGTATATAATGGTGTTGAATAAAAGTGGTAATTATGTCAAAAATATTCAATATAGGTGGGTGGCTGTGAATAGTAACAATGCAGGAGGGCGATATGGAAATAAAACGGAATAAATATTTACAGGATTTGATTGACCGGATGCATAATCGCCTGATTAAAGTAGTAACTGGTATCAGGAGGTCGGGAAAATCCTATCTGATTTTTCACATTTTTCAAAAATATCTGCTGGAACAGGGAATTCCGCAGTCTCATATCATCAGTATTGAGCTCGACCAAAGGAAACACAGAAAATATCGGAATCCGGATGTGATTTTGGAGTATATTGAATCGTGCATAGAGGATGATGAGCCATATTATATTCTTTTGGATGAGATTCAGCTTTTAAGTGAATTTGAAGAGGTACTGAATTCTCTGCTGCATATTGACAATGTGGATGTGTATGTAACCGGAAGTAATTCCCGGTTTTTATCGAAGGACGTTATTACGGAATTCCGGGGACGGGGTGATGAGATTCATATCTTTCCTCTGACGTTCCGTGAATCTATGCAGGTATATGAGGGGGATATATATCACGGATGGGCGGATTATATGCTGTACGGCGGTCTTCCCCTTGTGTCCATGATGAAGACAGAGGAACAGAAGATTTCTTATCTGACCCGGCTGTTCGAGGAGACATATCTGAAAGATATTATAGAGCGGCATCGCATCGAAAAGACACAGGAACTGGAAGATTTAGTCAATGTCCTTGCTTCTGCTGTCGGTTCTCTTACGAATGTTCCGAAGATTGAGGCAACATTTAAGAGCGTGCTTAAATCCAAGATAAGTGGAAATACCATCCGCCAATATATCGAGTATTTGGAAGATGCTTTTATCATCCATAAAGCAAACCGTTATAATGTGAAAGGAAGAAAATATATTGGGACACCCATGAAGTATTATTTTGAAGACGTGGGACTTAGAAACGCCAGACTCGGATTTCGCCAGGTGGAAGAGAATCATCTTATGGAAAATGTTATTTATAATGAACTTCGCAGCCGGGGATATTCTGTAGACGTGGGACTGGTGGAAAAAAGAGGACTGAATTTAGCGGGAAAGTCGGAAAGAAAACAGTTGGAGATAGATTTTGTGGCAAATCGGGGAAGCCAGAGATACTACATTCAGTCCGCTTTCTCCATGCCGACAGAGGAAAAACAAAGGCAGGAGAAAATGTCTTTGCTCCAGGTAAAAGATTCTTTTAAGAAAATGATTCTGGTGAAAGATGTAATGAATGTAATGCGGGATGAAAACGGAATCACAACGATGAGTGTATATGATTTTCTGCTGAAGGAAGATAGTCTTGAGATGTAGGCAGAAATATGCGGATGAATCTAAAAAGAGCATTGCCGCAGGTGCAGAGGCGGCGGAATGGAGAGCTTTATGATATATACATTATGGCAGTGGCTGCTGTTTTTCTATATTTACAGTTTCATAGGCTGGATTTGGGAGTGCTGTTATGTGTCAGTGCAGAAACACCGCTGGGTAAACCGGGGATTTTTAAATGGTCCGTTCCTGCCAATCTATGGATGCGGAGCGCTTGCAGTCCTTATCAGCACGATTCCGGTCAGAGATAATGTGGTGCTTATTTTTATTTTCGGTATGACGGGGGCGACGATTCTGGAGTATTTTACCGGCTGGGGCATGGAGAAGCTTTTCAAAGTGAAATACTGGGACTACAGCAGGCAGCCGTTTAACCTCAACGGATATATCTGCCCCATGGCGTCCATTGGATGGGGGCTGTTTTCCGTGGCGATGATAAAGGGAATCCACATTCCGGTGGAATATGCAGTGCTCGCCCTGCACCCGGTGGCAGGAGAAGGCGCGGCGTTTATATTTACGGCGTATATGGGCGTAGATACGGCGTTTTCTTTCCGTGCTGCTATGGATATGCGGGATATACTGGAAAAACTGCAGGAGAGCAAGGACTATATCCGCAGGATGCAGAAACGTCTGGATGTGCTTTCCGCGGTTGCGGCGGATGAATACCAGCAGTACCTTGTACAGAGAGAAGAGAAGAAATCAAACAGACGGGAGCGTTTTGCCGGGAATCTGGCAGCATTGAGAGAGGCGAAGGAGCGCCTTCTGGAAGAACTGTGGAGCAAGACAGAGGCAATGAAAGAAGCGGGAGCCGGTCTCCCGGATTTGCAGGAGCTTAGAGACGGAATCCGCGCTGAGAGGCTCAGGATGAGCGAGCGAGGGACAAAAGAATTTAAGCGGATTGCGAAGGTTTTAAGAAGGAACCCAAAGGCAATCTCCAAAAAATATCAGGAAGTACTGGATGACATCAAAAAACTTCTGTAGAGTTTTTTAGCTGGCTGAATTTGCGGCGAATGAAACGGACAAAGGTTTCCTCGCTGCGGGTGAGATGGTTATTGTACTCCAGCCCGTAAGTATAGGAGATACCCGGGAGAAGTTCTCTAAGCACAAGGGTATCCTTAAGCTGTAGGCCATAAAACCTGATATTTTATATAGAGTTGCACATATGATAAAATAATGATAAAATTAAGATAATATATAGAAGAAAGGAGCGAAATAAGATGATACAGATTAGACCTGTTTCAGACTTAAGAAATAAGTTTCCTGAGATTGAGATGCTCGTCAATGAGGGACAACCTGTATATTTGACCAAAAATGGATATGGAGCAATGGTGGTGTTAAGTCTGCAAGAATATGCGAGTCTCGTAGATAATGTAGAAATGAAACTGGATGAAGCAGACAGGGTGGCGGAAACGACCGAAGAAAGATTAAGCCATGAGAATGTGTTCCGAAATGTGAGGAGTGTAGTTCATAATGAATAGAAAATACAAACTTCGGTATTTGCCACTGTTTGAACAGGATATTGTGCAGACCGTGAGTTACATTACCAATGTGCTGAAAAATCCAGATGCGGCAGAGAAACTTATAAATGATGTAGAGACAGCAATACTGGAACGATTGAACAATCCATTGGCATTTGAACCATACCCGTCTGTGAAAAAAAGAAAATATCCTTATTATCGAATTTATATAAGAAATTATGTGATTTATTATGTGGTTATCGGAGATGTGATGGAAGTGCGTAGATTTCTTTATGGTGCGAGAGATACAGAGAAATATTTATAAAAATGAAAGATGTGGTTATATTGTATGCGGACAATATAGCCATTTTTCATGTTTAGGAGGAAAAGTTTTGTGAATACAAAAGAGAAAATGCAATGCAATGATAAAAGATATAATATTATCTGGAATGTAAAAGGAATTATTTCTACAGCTTTAACAACAATAGCCATCATATATTTTCTTACTGTTGGAGAAAACAAATTTATAAGAATATTAAAGGATAATTTCCTTATAGTTATATTAGTGCTCTATATAATGCTCATGTACATAGTGAATTGCTTTAGAAGTGAAAGGTTGAGTCAATTCATAGATAAAGTTCAAAAAAAGGGTACAATCAATACCCTTTTGACATCAATCGTATTAGTGTCAATGGTAACAACTTCTATGACTGTTCAGTCAAATGAAATAGCAAAGCAACAGGTTGAAATAGAAGATAGAGAAACAGCCCCTTTATTGAGTATTAAGCCTTACAGAGATGGATATGAAATTGTAAATGAAAAAGGGATGGCGTCATATGTGACATTTAATAGTTATGAAAGGTACAATTTCCAGTATAAAGGAGAAGCATATGAAATTAGTCTAGTTGCAATCTATCGTGAACAAAATAATCAATATAATCTTAACAGTGATAACAGTAGACTGATATTTGAACCTAAGACAGCAGTATTTAATAAAGATATTGCTTTTGAAAATTTAAAAAATTATGTATCTGAAAAAACAGGTGAAGACATCGTTGTGTCTAATACACGAGAACTAGAGCTTGGTTTTTATGACTATCTGAATCAAGAACACAGGTTTTATTATAATGAATATGAAGAAAAGATAAGTTTAATCAGTACTGATAGAAACACTGTGCCGACAAATAATATAACCGTTGCGATTTGGAATGTAGAACAATTAGAGGCGCAAATTAAATATGCGATAGATTATTTAATTCAATCATGAAAAGTATTCATGGATAAAGCATACCCTAAAGGGCACACCGTAACCCCATTCCCTCCGGGATGGCGGGTTTCGCACTATAAAGTATAGAAAATAAATTATATTCTATTCTGCGCTGGTGAAAATATAAAAATCCCCGAATCTGTCCCGTATAAAGAATGACTTTTCCTTTCCTTGCATACATTGTAAAAACAATGTTTTCAGGGGGATTTTTTTGAAAGATTATATTGAGGAAAGAGCCGTGGAGATTGCAAATTATATTATAGAAAACAGCGCAACCGTGAGGCAGACAGCTAAGAAATTTGGAATTTCCAAGTCTACGGTACATAAAGATGTGACAGAACGTCTTCTTCTGATAAATCCGTCGCTGGCGGGGGAAGCGAGGAAGATTCTGGATACCAACAAATCAGAGCGCCATATACGGGGCGGACTTGCTACGAGAGAGAAATACCTCCATCAGCATGGATAAAAAGAGTGAAAAGCAGGAGTAAGCGAGTCTTGAATTAAGATACGGCTGCTCCTGCTTTTCAAGTGCAATTCCGCAGGAGTTTGTTTTTTGGCATGTGAGGTATGCTTTTTGTTACAGTCTGCTCCAATTACTCCGTTAAAATATACAGGTAATATGTTAAAATAGAATGAGTGTATATATCAGACACTAGAAGACTTCCGCCTCCGGGCGGCGGGTCCTGAATTGGAGAAGAGTATGAGATTATTAAAGCTGGTTATCGTGGATGACGAACCGATTTTGCTGCAGGGACTTTTAAATACTTATGACTGGGAGGACATGGGCTTCGAGGTTGCGGGATTCGCGCAAAGCGGAGAGCAGGCGATTGAGGTCATCAAAGAAGTGAAGCCGCACGTAGTGCTGACAGATATCAGGATGAAGCAGATTACAGGACTTATGGTCATGGAAGAGATTCAGAAGACCGATTTGGAGTGCCTGTTTATTGTGCTGAGTGCGTACAGGGAGTTTGACTATGCGCAGCAGGCGTGTGACTTGGGAGCGTACGCTTATCTGCTTAAGCCCATTGAGGATGACAAGCTTAAGGAGACGATGCAGGGAGCTTATCAGACCTGCATGGAGCGTATGGAGAGTGAAGAAAAATATGAGAGCTGGGAGAAACTGCTGGTAAAAGACAGCGACAGCTTTGTGCAGGTGGTAGTCCAGAAATATGTACAGAACCGGATTCCGGAAGAGAAGGTAGAGGAAGTGTTCCATACATTCGGGGACATGCCGGGAAATGAAGACAGGTTTATCACGGTGTACGTAGGTATTGACCTGGCGTACAAGATTACCAACTCTCTGGATTACGAGGCTTCCCGGTTTGCCCTTATGAAAAAGCTGGAAGAGGTGGTAGGCAGGGAGTTCTTCTGCTGGCGGATAGAGGAGGAAGAGTCGGGGAGCGCATTTATCATCCGCACACAAGACAAGGAGGCTGTCAGAAAATTAAAGCAGCTTTTGGAGCATGTGAAAAAGGATGAGAAGAGCCCGGTGGTGGCAGCTATTTCCAAACCGTACAAGAAGATTGACGGTATCAAGCGGAGCTACATGGAAGCACGCCGCCTGTTCGGGGTGGCGAGTATATCCGGGGCAAGCGCGTTTACGGCTTCGGGGGAGACGGAAATACCGCCGGCGGAAGAGTCCGGCGCGGATATGGACAACATCATTGTGAACGCAGTGCGCAGGAACAGCACAAAAGAATTAAAGGAGGCTTTCATCCAGCTCATTTACAACCTCCCGGACAAAGAGGAGGAGCAGTGCAGATATCTGCACCGCGCTATGCTCAAGGTGGAATTTATGCTGAGGGATTCCTATGGGCTGACGGAGGAGATTCAGGACAAGTTCCGCGGATATTATTATAATCTGGAAAATCTGAGTGCCGCGAAGTCAGTGGATGTGTGCTATAAAATTCTGTGCAACGCCATTGAGACGAGGGAGAAAGAAACGGAGAAGGATGAGACAGGCTATTTTAAGGAGTATATGTCAGAGGCGGTGGCTTACATAGAAGAACATCTGCAGGATGAAAACTTGTCGATTGTGTCTGTGGCAGCACATATTTATCTGAATCCGGTCTATTTCGGGAGAGTTTTTAAAAATACATTTCACATGACTTTTAAAAAATATCTGATGCAGCAGAGGATGGAAAAGGCGAAAGCATTGTTGGAGTCAGGACAGGGGAGCATCGCGGATATCTGCGATGCGGTGGGAATCCACAATCCCTCCTATTTCTCTCATCTGTTTAAGCAGTATACAGGAAAACTGCCAAGCGATTACAGAAAAGAATATGAAGGGTAACAGCACCCTCTCTTTACAAGGCACACACGTCTCAAAATTTACTCGTTATCGAGCGTGTATGCGCTTGTACAGAGAGGGTATCGTAAAAGGTACAAAAAATGACGAAAAACGGTAAAAAGAGGTCGGGTATACAGCGCAGATATTTAAAATATACGGGCGTCCTTCTGGGGCTCGCCCTCCTTCTGTCAAGCCTGGGCGTTGTCATAAGTGTGCGGGACAGACTGACACGCTCTACAGTTGACAAATACGAGTTTATGACAGAGCGGATGGGGATTGCCCTGGAAAATACCTTTCGCAAGACAGACGAGGCGACCGCGGAATGTATTTTGTACGAGGAGGTACAGCAGAGTCTGCAGACGCAGGGATTGGAAGATTTCAGGCACATTGCCCTGAGCAAGTATTTTGCCTATCTTGACTTAGATTATGTGGCGGATTACTGTTATGTGGACAATAAGGGAAATGTATACAGCAAGTCTTATTCCGATGTGTCCTATGAGACGATAAAAGAAAGCGGATTTGAAAAATATCTGGAAGAGGGCTATGCCAAGACAGAGTGGTTCTGGACGAAGGACACACTGTTTGGAACCGGAGATGACGCGCTGTTTATCGGACGTTATGTGAGAAGTCTGGAGTACGCCCATGAGCCGGGGATGTTGTTTTTTAAAATGGAGGACGGATTCCTTAAGGAAATCGCGGGCATGAGCCCGGAGCTCTCCGATGAGGCGGCGGTGGGTATCATAGACGGGGAAGGTCAAATTTGCCTGTCTTATGCGCCGGAAGACTTTGAGAAGGGGGAGAGCGTGCCGGACGATATTTCGTGGCGAGTGGCGCAGAAGCAGGCGGCGGGGATGGTGCTTGCAGGGGAAAAGGTAAAAGGCGGAGTTTTGTCCGCGTACCGGGACGAAAACAGTGGTCTGACGGTCTTTTCCTTTGTGCCTGACCGGGTCCTCAATCAGGGGATTGTGCCGATTTTTCTCGTGCTGGCGGGAATCTATCTGTTTGTGGCAGTTGTGGCGGTGGTCTTGAGTATTTATTTCTCCCGCAGATTTACAAGCCCCATAGAGACCATCAGGGAGGCGATGACGGGGTTCAACGGAACAAACTTTGACCGGACCATTGATTTGCACACAAATACAGAACTGGATGAGATTGGACACTCCTACAATGAGATGCTTAAGAACATCGAGCGGCTGCTGAATGAAATCAAGGACCAAGAAAAGGAACTGCGGACGACAGAGCTCAATATGCTTATCAGTCAGATTAATCCACATTTTCTCTACAATACGCTGGATACCATTTATATGCTCGCCCGTATCAACGGGGAGGAAACGACCATGCGCATGATTCAGGCTCTTTCGAAATATTTGCGTCTGTGTCTGAGCAAAGGCAGCGACATCGTGACAGTGGAGGAGGAACTGGAAAACGCCAAAAGCTATATGGAGATTCAGCAGATTCGCAATGAAAATCTTTTCACCTATGAGATAGACTGTAAGGTGGATGCGGCAGGCACCAGCGTTCTCAAACTGATTTTGCAGCCCCTTGTGGAGAATGCGGTCAAATACGGATTTCAGGATATCTTTGAGGGCGGCAGAATCCTCATTTCAGTGACAGAAGAAGCAGGAGACTTATATTTGCGTGTGTTCAACAACGGTACGCCGATGCAGGAAGAAATGGTGAAGAAAATCAATGGGATGAACGATGTTCCGGTCTCAGCATTGAAAGAGTATTTCCCGGATAAAAAGCACGGGTACGGTGTGGTCAATGTCCTCACCAGGCTGCGCCTGAAATACGGAGATGGGGCGTCATTTACCTGTGAGGCGGATAAAGAGGGGACGACGTGCACGATAAAGATTCCCGGAAGGAGTGGGCGCAATGATGATAAAGGACAGGCATAAACTAAGAGCGGGAAAAACGGGGGCAGGAAACTTGCAGGGGCGAAACATGCAGGCGGGGAAAATAAGGATAGGAAAACTTAAGGCGAGGAAACTGCAGGCTGCCGCAGCTGCCCTGTTCCTGGCGCTGACAGCGGCGGGCTGTGCGGAGAGGACAGTGCAAACGGAAAGCGGCAGCGATGAGATATCCATACCCATCGTTCTCATCGTGGACTCTTCGTCCGGAATCCGCAACGAGGAAGATGTCATCAACGCCTTCAATCAAAAGTATGATGGTACATGGCAGGCAGATGTGGAATGGATTATGGAGACGGAGGAGGAATACCGCCAGAATCTGAAGAGGCAGAATGTGACAGACACGCTTCCGGCAGTCATCACAGATGTGAGGATGCTCCCTTCTTTCTATTATATGATGATACAGGACGGCAGACTGGAGGAACTTACGGACTATATTTACGGGGACGAAGAGTGGATGGACATGATAGAACCCGCTGTACTTGAGTCGTGCAGTGAGGAGGATGGGAGTATCTATTTAAGCCCCATCAGCACGGCGGCATTCTCCTGTTCGGGCATGTTCTGGAATGAGGAGTTGTTCGCCCAGGCGGGAATCGAAACATTCCCGGAGACGTGGGAAGAGTTCTGGGACTGCTGTGAGCGGCTTGAAAATGCGGGTATCACGCCCCTGGCACTGCACACGGAGGGGACGGCGTGGGCTCCTATGCTGATTGCCACGGCGGAGGCGGCTTCTACGGAGGAAGGCGCGGAATTTATGGAAGAATTTTATCCGGACACCTATCAGAACGAGAGCGGGCTTCGCATCGCGCAGACTCTGCAGAAATTATTTTCCTATACAACGGACAACGCGCTCTATGTGGATTTCGATGTCGCCTACGAGAATTTCTTTTCCGGGCAGGCGGCGATGATTCCCAACGGCTACTGGATGATGGACCAGATTCCCGAAGAATGGCAGGAGAAAGTGCGGTTTTCCGCGTTCCCGGAGAATAAGCTGATTTCCTCTCCGGAGACATTTGGTTGGGCGATTGTGTCCAGCTACAGCAACGACGTAAAGGAAGGCGCGGCGGCGCTTCTGAAGCTGCGCACCCAGATGAACATGGAACAGCGGGAGGAACTCTTTGAAAAAGACCCGGAGGAAATGATTCCAGCAGAGCGGGATTACATAGCCGCTTACAGGCAGAATCCGCAGCTTGTTCCCAATTACCAGGTGAAGTGGAATACCATTCTGCAGGAGGAGACATTGGGGGAGATACTGCCGGATTTGGCACAGGGTAAGATGAGCGCGGAGGAATTTACCGTCAGGGAAGATGAGAGCATACAGGAGTTCTTAGAGGAACAGTAAGGGATGTATGATTTTTGGCAGTCATGGTTTTTTAATTGTTATCAGATAAAAGACCATGGCTGTTATAATTTCCTCATAAACAAAGAAAACAGAGGTTTTCAGAAAGGTGAGGAACAAGATGAAAAAGAAAAAAGTATTATCAGTGGTACTTGCCGCGACAATGGTAGCGGGACTGGCAGCAGGATGCGGAAGCAGTTCTGATTCAGGAAGCAAAGCTTCATCAGACGCGAAAGGAAAAGTATATTATCTGAACTTTAAACCGGAGGCAGATGAATACTGGCAGGAACTGGCTGAAACTTATACAGATGAGACCGGCGTGCCAGTGACAGTTCTGACAGCCGCTTCCGGAGAATATGAGAAGACATTGAAATCTGAGATGGCAAAGACAGACGCGCCGACCTTATTCCAGGTAAACGGTCCGGTGGGACTGGCAAGCTGGACAGATTACTGCTATGACCTGTCCGGTTCTGACATTGCGGGAGAGCTGACGGACGACAGTTTCGCCCTGATGGACGGGGACAAGATGGCAGGTATCGCGTATGTAATTGAGAACTACGGTATCATCTATAACAAGGCGCTTCTGAAAGAGGCGGGATATACCGCGGACGACATCACAGATTTTGACAGCTTCAAAGAGGTTGTGGAAGACATCACAGACAGAAAGGATGAGCTTGGATTCTCCGCGTTTACATCCGCAGGTATGGATGGGTCTTCTGACTGGAGATTCAAGACACACCTCGCAAACCTTCCAATCTACTATGAATATCAGGCAGATGGAATCAATAATACAGACGCAATCAAGGGAACATATCTTGACAACTACCGTCAGGTTTGGGATTTGTACATCAACAATGCGACCTGTGAACCGACAGAGATTTCCACAAAGACAGCGGATGACGCTACAGCAGATTTCGTGACAGAGGAAGCGGTATTCTATCAGAACGGAACATGGGAGTACAACAATATCGCGGATGTCGGCGATGAGAATCTGGGTATCCTGCCTATCTACATCGGTGTGGAAGGTGAGGAAAACCAGGGTGTGTGCACAGGAACAGAGAACTACTGGTGTGTAAACTCCAAGGCTTCAGAGGATGACATTCAGGCGACACTGGACTTCATGAACTGGTGTGTAACTTCCGATGAAGGTGTAGAGGCAATGTGCAAGGAAATGGGATTTGTTATTCCTTTCTCCTCCAACCTGGAATCTGAAAATGTCCTTGTAAATGAAGCAAACAAGTATCTGGAAGATGGAAAGACTCCTGTAACATGGTCATTCTCAACCATGCCTTCCGAAGAATGGAAGAACGGTGTAGGCTCTGCACTTACCGCATATGCGGCAGACCAGACAGACGAAAACTGGGATAAAGTTATGAGCGCGTTCGTTGACGGATGGGCAACAGAGGCAGCGGCAGCAAAATAGAGGCACCAAAGAGGGTAGAGACGTTAAAGAGCGGCGGGCAGAGTGAACTGAACGCCGCTCTTTCAGAAAGAGGGTAATGAAATGGAAAAAGCGATTCGGCGTTACATGCCGATTTTTGTACTTCCTACATTCTGCGCATTCATTTTGGGCTTTATTATTCCGTTTATCATGGGAATATGGCTGTCCTTCTGTAAATTTACCACAGTTACGGATGCAAAGTTTGTGGGAATCTCGAATTATGTGGATGCACTGAAAGATACCGTATTCAGACATTCCTTCTGGTTTACGGCACTGTTTGCTGTGGTGTCACTTGTGGTCATCAATGTGATTGCGTTCGCGCTCGCCATGGCACTGACACAGAAGATGCGAGGAACCAATATTTTCCGAACCATCTTCTTTATGCCGAACCTGATTGGCGGTATCGTACTCGGCTATATCTGGCAGTTGATTTTCAACGGCGTATTGGCGAAATACAGTACAGCGCTCAGTCTCAATGAGTGGTACGGGTTCTGGGGATTGATTATCCTGGTGAGCTGGCAGCAGATTGGATATATGATGATTATTTATATCGCCGGACTCCAGTCCATACCGGGGGACGTGATGGAGGCAGCCCAGATTGACGGAGCTTCCGGAATCCAGCGGCTTTTCAAGGTGACGATTCCCATGATGATGCCGTCCATTACGATATGTATGTTCTTGTCGATTACAAACGGATTTAAGCTGTTCGACCAGAACCTGTCTCTGACAGCAGGAGAGCCTTCGAAGATGTCAGAGCTGATGGCGCTCAATATCTTTAATACATTTTACGGGCGTACCGGATGGGAAGGCGTCGGTCAGGCGAAGGCAGTCATTTTCTTCGTTATCGTGGTCGCTATCGGTATGATACAGCTTCGGGCGACACGCTCAAAGGAGGTGCAGCAGTAAATGAAAAAGAAACAGGGACTGAGTATGATTGGCACAGTCGTGTTTACCATTCTGGGACTGGTATATATCGCGCCTATACTGATTGTACTTATGAACTCCTTTAAGAAAAAAGTGTATATCAATAAAGAGCCGTTTACGCTGCCCACAGAGAAAACATGGAACAGCATAGAGAACTATCTGACGGCAATTGACAAATATGAGCTGCTCAGCGCAGTGGGATGGACCGTGTTCATCACAGTCGGTTCCGTACTGGTCATTCTCGTATGTACCTCCATGTGTGCATGGTATATTACAAGAGTAAAGACAAAATTTACAAAGGCGCTGTATATGCTGTGCGTATTCTCCATGGTCGTACCCTTCCAGATGGTCATGTTCACCCTTTCCCTGGTGGCGGACCGCACGAGGCTCAACACACCTTGGGGCATCATCATCATATACCTGGGATTCGGAGCGGGTCTGGCGGTGTTCATGTTCTGCGGATTTGTGAAATCCATACCGCTGGAAATCGAGGAGGCGGCAATGATAGACGGCTGTACGCCGCTGCGCACCTTTTTCAATGTGGTGCTCCCCATCATGAAGCCGACTTACATTTCCGTGGGAATCCTGGAGACCATGTGGATTTGGAACGATTTCCTGCTTCCGTACCTTGTGCTGGATTTGAATAAATATAAGACGATTTCCATCGCAATCCAGTATATGAAGGGAAGCTACGGGCGCGTGGATATGGGCGCAATCATGGCGGCATTGATTTTGGCGGTCATACCGGTCATCATATTCTACCTGTCCTGCCAGAAACATATCATCAAAGGCGTGGCGGCAGGCGCGGTAAAAGGATAATAAATGAGTCACAGCGGATGCTGTGGCTTATTTTATTTTCAGAGGAAAGTCCTTTGGACTGTCCTATAGAATAAAAAACCTCCGGTATTGTCACGAAAGGAGTGATTTTCCGATAGATTGCATGCTATAATAAACGCAGGCAAAAAATAGTTTGAAAATCCGCGTTCTGCGTTACAGAAGAAATGAAGAGGCGCAGAACCGGATTCCAAAAAGGCAAAAGAGGAAACATGATGACGAGAGCAGTTAAGAGAGACAGAACATTAAGACAGAGACTGATTCGGGGATTTGCGCTGGCGGCTTTGATTCCCGTTTTGATATTTGCCCTTTTTTCTCAGATAAATTTCTGGATGGGAATGAGGGAAAATGTAGAGCAGCAGATAGAAAGCAATCTGCTCAGTTCGAATCAGTGCTTTGATATGACAGTGGACAAGTACCGCACACTTCTCTATGATTTTTGTACAGATGAAGGTGTCATTATGGTACTGGATAGAATCGAATCCCAGGGTATGCTCTCTGATGAAGATAAAGCAGCTATCCGCAGGCAAATGAGCCATATCTGCAACAGCAATTCCGGGATTGAGGGAGTGACAGTGCGTCTGCCGGACGGCACCATCCTTTTCTATGACCGTCTGAACATATCCTCCGTCGACAGTACGTGGGCGGGGGCTGTGGATGTCCCAGAATACGGAGAGGGGGAAATCTGTCAGGGGCTGACAGTTCCTGTGGAGACAAACGGACAGGAGATTTATCTGTTTCAGATATCGAGAGATTTCATAGATGAAAGGGATATCAACAGAAATCTGGGAACCGTGGTCTTTAGTATCAATGAACAGATTATTCAGGAAGCACTGTCAGCGGGAATCAATACGGAAAGCTATCTGCTGGATGGGGAGACGGTTATCAGCGCGTCAGATACGTCTCTGATAGGAAAGGACTTGTCAGAAGTCTCGGACAACAAAAACTACAGATATACCGGGGCAGAAAATGAGATGACCGGATTTACAATTTTAAATGTACAGCCGCTTTCGGTCTATCATCAAATGCTTGATAAACAATTGCTGCTTCTGATTCTAGTGTCGATTGCCGCTATTTCTATCATGGTTTTACTGATTTACAGGCTGACCAGACCATACAGCAGAGTGGTGGAGGAATGCCTTACTGTTATGACGAATGTGGAAAATGGAGATTTCTCCGTGAAAATCCGGGAAGATGAGAAAATGCCGGAGGAGATTCAAAAGATTGAGCGCGGATTTAACGAGATGCTCTCCCACATCGACACGCTGATGGAGCAGGTAAAGCAGGCGGTCGTGGAACAGAAAAACGCTGAACTCTACGCGCTGGAGGCACAGATAGACCCTCATTTTCTTTATAATACACTGGATACCATCAACTGGAAGGCGATTGAGAATGAACAGTATGAAATCAGTGAGATGGTGGGCGCTCTGGCTGACATCCTTAGGTATACCGTGTATAATATGGGAGAAAAGACCACAATTCAGCAGGAACTGAGCTGGCTGAAGGAATACATCCTTCTCCAGGATGCGAAGAAGGGCAGAAAAATAGATGTGAGGATACAGGTGCCGGATAGGCTGCTCGGATACAAAATCTATAAGCTCTTGCTGCAGCCGCTGGTGGAGAATGCCATCCGGCATGGATTTACGGGAGAGGAAGAACAGGATGTCCTCTTGATTCAAATCAAAGAGTCGGAAGACCAGCTCCACATTATGATAGGAAACAGCGGCAGGCATATCCCGCCGGAGAAACTTGTTGAGCTCAATGATGAAAAGACCGAGCTGGACGGGCATATGGGAGTTGGAAATGTGAGGAAGCGTCTGAAGCTTTATTATGGAGGACAGGCGACGCTCTATTTCGAGAGCGAAAAGGACAGTTTCACAAAGGTGCATCTGTTCATTCCGGGGAAGGAGGAAGAAACATGCGAATCGCAGTCATAGAGGACGAGGCGCCCATCCGGGAAGGGATGGCGAAGATACTCGCCAGGATAAATCCCGACTATGAAGTGGTCGGCACGGCAAAGGACGGCAGAGAAGGGTATGACTTAATTAAAAAGGAACGTCCCGACCTGGTGATACTGGATATCCAGATGCCCGGGATGAACGGACTTCAGATGCTGGAGAAACTGCGCCGAGAGAAAATAGACTGCCGGGTGCTGGTGCTCACTGCGTACTCTGACTTTAATTACGCAAAGCAGGCAATTGAGCTGGGAATTGAAAACTATCTCTTAAAACCCATCAAGATTGCGGAGTTGAGGAATGCCCTGTCTCTGATTGAAGAAAAGCTTTCCCGCGAGCAGAGTAAGGAGTCGGCTTTTTCCCTGGATAATATTTTTATGGGATGCCTCAATGGACAACTACACCCGGATGAGAAATTTCACGAGATGACAAAGGAAAAATACGGATTTACCGTGGAGGATAAGGCACAGCTTTTTATTGTCTGGATGGGAGACCGGTATAATGACTGCAAACAGGAGGCAAGGGTACAGTTAGAAAAGGTGGGAGAACATGCGCTGGATTTTTCTGTACATATCATAGAATCGGATGCCTGGTCTTTGCTTATTATGGTGCTGTACCGCATCACAGACGGAAAATCCAGGTTCGAGTATTTCCAGAAATCCGTCGTCCCGATGCTGTGTGTCTCTCTGAAATGTCCGGTTATCTGCATCTGGCGTGAGGCAGAGCATATGGTGGAGGCGGTGGAAGTACTCAAAGACATACAGAATGACAGGGAATGGAACCTTCTGTTTGACCGCGGAGTTCTGATACGCAAGGAAGACATTGAATCTATCCGCCCGGTTCCTCTGAAATACCCGATTGAACTGGAAGAGCAGGCGAGGCAGGCAGTCCTTAGCGCTGATACGAAGAAGCTGGCAAACTGCTATTATAAACTGTATGACTATTTTCAGGGAGAACCCCATGAACCCAGAGAAATCAAGGAGACGCTCATCCGGTATAATCTCTCGGTGGTGAACGCCTATAAGACCATCAGAGAACTTGAGTCGGAGCTGGAGATTCAGGAAATCATGCAGACCATCGCCGCGGCGATAAGCTGGGGACAGATACGGAGCGCTATGGAGAACTTCTTTAAGCTCCTGCCGTTTAGAACAGATGAGGAAGAGGAGGACGCACAGACCAGTGTGCTCGTGCGCAAGGCAAAGAAACTTTTAAGACGCTATTATGACCAAGGAATCACCCTGGAGGAGATTGCCAACCGCCTTTTCGTGACCGAAGAATATTTAAGCAAACAGTTTAAAAAAGAGACCGGGGCGAGCTTCAGCGAGACAGTGCGCAGATACCGTATTGAAAAGGTCAAAGAGCTGCTTTTGAATACACATCTGAAATTAAACCAGATTGCAGAGCTCTCAGGATACTCGGACCCGAAGTACATGAGTAAGGTATTTAAAGAGGAAGTGGGGGTGCTTCCCAACGAATTTCGGAAGTCAGTCCATTAAATTATTCCCCCTTTTTTAGAAATTTCTCCCTTTTTATTTCCAAAATTTGTGATATGATGCCAATAACTTCGAGAGGAAAACTTGCGTAATACTATATTGGAGAAGTTAAAAAGAGGAGAGATGAATCATGAGTGAAATGAAAATTACATTTAAAAATCCGGAGGAAATTCTTGATTTTGTAAACACAGTTTCCAAATATGATTTCGACATGGACTTAAGGAAAGGTAGAATCGTGGTAGATGCGAAATCCCTGTTAGGCATCATGCACCTTGGTATTAACAATATAATTGAGCTGCAGGTATATGGAGAGAACTGTGAGGAACTGAAACAGGAAATTTCCAGATATGCGGCATAGCATTGCAAAGTAAGGCTTGTACAAAAAGGCTTCCCGGCGTATGATAAGCGTTGGGGAGTTTTTTATTGTATAGGAAATCATTCCGAATTTCCTATACAATAAAAAGCCCTCCGGGTGGGGCGCAAAATGTCCGGGGGACATTTGTTCTGCGCCGACCGAAGTGGAACGAAGAGCACACGAGCGCATGAGGTAACATGTCGCTAAAGCGACTGCGCAGGCAGGGGCGCAGAATCAAAAGGATAAAGAGAGAAGGAAAAATGATGAGGAAGAATCAAATTGATAAGTCAAAGCTGCTGTTTGATAATAAGGCGCTGACAGCGCTTATCATCCCGCTTATCATTGAACAGCTTCTGGCAGTGTTCGTGGGGATGGCGGATTCCATCATGGTTGCCAGCGTAGGGGAAGCAGCAGTATCAGGGGTTTCCCTGGTGGACAACATTATGATACTGTTTATCAATGCGTTTGCGGCGCTGGCGACAGGCGGCGCGGTTATCGCCGGACAGTATCTGGGACAGAAAAATGAGAAGGAGTCCTGCAAGGCGGCGACACAGATGGTATGGTTTATCACAATCCTATCGCTGATTATCATGGCGGGAATTTATCTGGCGAAATGGTTTATCCTGCATGTGGTGTTCGGACAGATTGATGCAGACGTGATGGGGCACGCAAATACTTACCTGCTGATTGTTACGGCATCCATTCCATTTATCGCTCTCTATAATGGCGGGGCGGCAATTTTCCGCGTCATGGGCAACTCCAAAGTGTCCATGCAGGTATCTATCATCATGAATATCATCAATATCACGGGAAATGCCATCTTAATCTATGGATTTCACCGGGGGACAGAAGGTGTCGCTATCCCCACACTGGTGTCCAGAATCACGGCGACTGTACTTATCATTGCGCTGCTGGCGCAGGAAAAGAGATTGATACATATAGAGAGAACGCTGCGCTACAGACCGGACTGGAGGATGATTCGCAGGATTCTGGGAATCGGGATTCCAAACGGTCTGGAGAACAGTATGTTTCAGCTCGGAAAAATTATCGTGCTGAGTCTGGTCTCCACATTTGGCACTTATGCAATTGCGGCAAACGCGGTCAGTAATGCGGTAGCGAATTTTCAAATCCTGCCGGGTATGGCAATCGGTCTTGCCATCACAGCGGTCATTGCGAGGTGTGTAGGGGCAGGAGATTACGAGCAGGCACAGTATTTTACAAAGAAATTAATCAAACTGACCTATGTGTGTATCTGGGTGGTGAATCTGATTATATTCTTACTGCTCCCGGTAATCCTGCACGCATATAACCTGTCGGATGTCACGGCGGAGATGACAAAGAAAATCCTGTATTTCCACAGTGTGAGCTGTATGATTATCTGGCCCATATCATTTTCCCTTCCCGCGACCTTACGTGCAGCGGGAGATGCGCAGGTTACGATGATTATCGCACTGCTTTCCATGTGGATTTTCCGTATCGCTTTCAGCTACGTGCTGGGAGGATACTTAGGACTTGGCGTATTCGGAGTCTGGGTCGCTATGGTCATAGACTGGTGCGTGCGCGCTCTGTTTATGAGCCTGCGGTATAAGAGCGGAAAGTGGAAGCTGATTCGGAGTATATAGAAAATCGTAAAAAAGCAGTATCCGGGCGGCAAATGGGCGAGGCATTTAGAAAACGGCAGGATAAAGCATTTGAGAAATGGAAAGAAAGCTTGTAAAACCGCTTGGGCTCACTTATAATAAAGGAACAGGAGTCCTGTCAGTACACGAGAGCCAGGCAGAGATGACAGGGATATTTCCGTTGTAAACAAAAGAAAATATTGAGGATAACAGGAGGAAAGCCTTGAAGAATGAATTAGTGATTGTCCTTGATTTTGGCGGGCAGTATAATCAATTGGTCGCAAGACGTGTCAGGGAGTGCAATGTATATTGTGAAATCTACTCCTACAAGACAGACATCGAAACCATCAAAAAAATGAACCCAAAAGGTATCATCCTTACAGGAGGTCCGAACAGCTGCTACGAAGCAGATTCACCGACTTATACAGATGAACTGTTCAAGCTTGGGATTCCCGTGCTGGGACTGTGCTACGGCGCACAGCTTATGATGCATGTGCTGGGCGGCGAGGTGATCCGCGCGGATGTCAGAGAATATGGAAAAACAGAAGTACTCATCGATAAAACAGAGTCTAAAGTGTTTGAGGGAGTTTCCACTCCTACCGTCTGCTGGATGAGTCACTTCGATTATATCAAGCAAACCGCTCCGGGATTTGAGATTTCCGCCCATACAGCGGACTGTCCGGTGGCTGCGGCTGAAAACGAGGCGGAGAAGCTGTACGCAATCCAGTTCCACCCGGAGGTGCTTCACACCGCAGAAGGCACGAAAATGATTAATAATTTCGTGAAAAATGTGTGTGAATGTTCCGGCGACTGGAAGATGGACGCATTCGTAGAAAATTCAGTGAAAGAAATTCGTAAAAAAGTCGGTGACGGTAAAGTTCTGTGCGCCCTTTCCGGCGGCGTGGATTCATCCGTTGCGGCAGTCATGCTCTCCAAAGCAATCGGAAATCAACTGACCTGCGTATTCGTAGACCATGGTCTTTTGCGGAAAAATGAAGGCGACGAGGTAGAGGCAGTGTTCGGTCCGGATGGTCCCTATGACTTAAACTTCATCCGCGTCAATGCGCAGGAGAGATTCTACAGCAAATTAAAGGGCGTGGAAGAACCGGAGCAGAAGAGAAAAATCATCGGTGAAGAGTTCATCCGCGTATTTGAGGAAGAGGCAAAGAAGATAGGGGCAGTCGATTTCCTCGTACAGGGAACCATCTACCCCGATGTGGTAGAGAGCGGGCTGGGCGGAGAATCCGCTGTCATCAAATCCCACCACAACGTAGGCGGGCTGCCGGATTACGTAGATTTCAAAGAAATCATCGAACCGCTGCGTGACTTGTTCAAAGATGAAGTCCGCAAAGCAGGGCTGGAGATGGGCATCCCGGAATACCTCGTATTCCGTCAGCCGTTCCCAGGACCGGGACTCGGTATCCGCATCATCGGTGAAATTACCGCCGAGAAAGTTAAAATTGTTCAGGATGCGGATGCAATCTACAGAGAAGAGATTGCCAACGCCGGACTGGACCGCAGCATCGGTCAGTATTTCGCAGGATTGACAAATATGAGAAGCGTCGGCGTCATGGGCGATGAGAGAACCTACGACTACGCAGTTGCCCTGCGAGCAGTGAATACCGTGGATTTCATGACCGCGGAGGCGGCGGAGATTCCCTTTGAAGTGCTCAATAAAGTGATGAGCAGGATAATCAATGAAGTCCGGGGGGTTAATCGGGTTATGTACGATTTGACCAGTAAACCACCGGGGACGATAGAGTTTGAGTGATGAAATGGGATTGAAAAAGCCAGTATTTATGCGGGCTGCAAGCAAATTTGTTTAAACTCTGGTAACGATTTGGCAACATTTCGGGTATCACTCATTAGATAATGGAATACTTCAATAACAGAAAAACCTTACTGATTTTCAGAAATGAAGCTGAAAGTCGGTAAGGTTTTTTGTGTTTTTAAAAGATTACTTGGTTCTATTTGGTGTTGTTTTCCATATTACCAAATATTTCCCAGTTATCGATGAATTTTTCCTGAAATTCACGAGGGGTAAGGGGCTTTTTGTTGTTGGGTGTTAACTGTAGGTAGATAGTATATGCGGCTGCTTGGATACTAACCCGCTGGTCAAAGATAATATCATCACGTAATTCATCATCCCTATACATAGTTTAGTCCTCCTTGGGGTTATGATTTAATTTTCGATTAACACATCGCTGAGTCCTTGAGAAGAAACAACCTTTTTCCAGTGATTTGAGGTGTCTAATTCAGGATATTTGTACCGCCATTGGTCGTATTCCTCTTTAGTTATCTCTCCTTGTTCCAGACGGACAGATTGCTTCTGCCATGCATGGAACATATCAAACATAGTGGAGTAAGTAGAGCCGGCAGACTTATCCAGCTGCAGGCACACTTCTCCGTCAATCTCTCCGATCTTCAGCCCGTACATATCTTCCAGTGCAAAGAGCGTGTGCATAAGTCCGATATAGCTGTCGATTTCCGGGACAGTGATTGCACGAGGACTTACATCAAGGATATGTGCCATTTCTTTCACAAGGTCTTGCTTCGGCGTTCTGGCTTCTGATTCGTACTGCGCTATACGGACATCAGAGGTCTTTCCCAGAAAACCGAGGATTTCGCCCAGCTGCTTTTGCGTCATACCTTTCCGATTGCGGAAAAAGCGGATTCTTTTGCCGATTGCCATAATAAAACCTCCGTTGTAGTTATAGTGATACAACCATTCTTGACTTAAACATTTTCGTTGAAGTTAGTATAGCATGGTGTAATAGGAATAGCAAGAGGAACTTAAATAAAAAAAGTTAAGATTCTTCTGCAAACCACTTGACTTAACGGAATTTATTTAGTGTTATACATACAGAACTTAAACAAAAAGAGTTAAACTCGAAAAGGGAGGATAATTGAATGGCAGAAAAATCATTTATGACTGTGGAGGAAGTGGCAGCCGAATTGCGGGTGTCAAAGTCGAAAGCCTATCAGATCGTGCGGGAACTGAACGAAGAATTGCAGAAGCAGGGGTATCTGACGGTGGCTGGACGTGTGAACGCTGCATTTTTTCATAAAAAGGTCTGTTACAGCGATTAAACGGAAAGGAGTTGATTTGAATGGCTGTATACAAGGACAATGCTACGGGAACGTAGCGGGTAATCTATCGCTTTACCAACTGGAAAGGGGAGAGGAAACAGACACAAAAGAGAGGTTTTGCTACCAAAAGAGAAGCGCAAGCCTGGGAGCATGAAATCATGCTGAAACAGGGTGCAAAGCTGGATATGACGTTTGCCAGCTTTTTTGAAGTTTACGAAGCCGACAAGAAACAACGTGTCAAGGAAAGCACATGGGAATCCAAAAGCCATGTAATCCGCACAAAGATTTTACCGTATTTCGGGAATCGGAAAATAGCGGAGATTGAGGCAAAAGACATTATCGCATGGCAGAATGAACTCATGGCGTACCGGGACGAGAAAGGAAAGCCTTATTCGGCAGATTATCTGAAAACCATTCACGCTCAGCTTACGGCGATTTTTAATCATGCTGTGAACTTCTATAACCTGCCCTACAATCCTGCAAGGCGGGCGGGAACAATGGGAAATGAGATTCCAAAAGAAATGAATTTCTGGACGAAAGAGGAATATCTGAAATTCTCCGAAGCCATGATGGATAAGCCCCGTTCCTATTATGCGTTTGAAATGCTTTACTGGTGTGGAAGCCGTTCCGGCGAACTGTTAGCACTTACTCCGGCCGATTTCAACTTTGAAAATCAGACGGTCACGATCAGCAAAACGTTTCATCGTTCCAAAGGACGGGATATTATCACAAGCCCGAAAACAAAAAAGAGCAACCGTATAATCAAAATGCCAACTTTTCTCTGTGAGGAAATGCAGGAGTATATCAAAATGCTTTATGACATTAAGCCAGAGGAACGGCTGTTTACGGTCACAAAATCCTATCATAATCACGAGATGGAGCGAGGGGCGCAGCAGGCAGGAGTGAAAAAGATTCGTGTGCATGATATTCGTCATAGCGCGGTTTCCCTGTTAATCGACATGGGATTTTCAGTGCTTGCAATTGGGGAGCACATGGGGCATGAAGCGGAGAAAATCACTTATCGTTATGCTCACTTGTTCCCTACGGTGCAGACGGAAATGGCGGAGAAATTGGAAATGGAGCGTAGACATAAGGAGGACACAAATGGAAAGAACACTTGATTACAAAGGGCGGTGGCGCAATCATACGGTGGCGTTCCGGGTATCGGACGAAGAAGCAAAGCTGCTTAATAATTTGGTGGCGTTGTCAGGTTTGACAAAGCAGGACTATATCACAAGGCGGCTGCTGTGCCGGGATGTGGTGGTACAGGGCAATCCGAGGGTTTATAAGGCTCTGAAAAATCAAATGGCGGCTATCTATGAGGAATTGAAACGGCTGGAAGCATTAAGCCCGGACAATGACGAACTGCTTTACACGTTGCAGATTATTGCAATCACGTTAGACGGTCTGAAAGGAGAAGATGAATGACAGAGAAAATGAAAACGACTGCTCCCGTATCATCTGTTGGCGCAGATGGGGCGCAGCCGCAATTAAAAAATCACAATGAAATTATAGCAAATGAAACAGCGCAAATCAATCTGCAGGTCCAAAATTTCCCGGAGAAATCCGGGAGCGGCGGGCTTCAAACAGTTTCCATGACAGAACTATATGATACCGTCTATCCGCCCAGAACGCCGGTTGTAGACGGATTCCTCTATGGCGGCACGTATCTCTTTGTGGGTGAGCCGAAAGTGGGAAAATCATTCTTTATGGGACAGCTTGCCTACCATGTGGCAATGGGACTTCCTCTTTGAAATTATCCCGTCCGAAAGGGGACGGTGCTGTATCTGGCACTGGAAGATGATTACGCAAGGCTTCAGCGGCGGCTCTCCGGTATGTTCGGTGTGGAATGTGCGGATAATCTGTACTTTGTAACACAGGCAAAGACACTGAACGGGGGCTTGGACAGGCAATTAGCGGAATTTCTGAAAGCGCATACGGACGCAAGGCTGATTATCATTGACACGCTCCAGAAAGTGCGTGAGGTCGGCGGGGACAGGTACAGCTATTCCAGTGACTACGAGAACGTGACAAAGTTAAAGTCGTTCAGCGATAAATACGGTATCTGCCTGCTGGTGGTTCATCATACACGCAAGCTGGAATCCGAGGACAGTTTCGATATGATTTCCGGCACAAACGGACTGTTGGGTGCGGAAGATGGTGCGTTCATTATGCACAAGAAGAAGCGCACTGATAATGAAGCGGTTATGGAGATAGTAGGGCGTGACCAGCCGAATCAGGAACTGACCATAGAGTTTGACCGGGAACGCTGTGTCTGGAAATCCAAAAAGGAGGAAACGGAACTGTGGAAACAGCCGCCGAATCCTCTGCTGGAAGCGATTAACAACTTTCTGACCGAGGATAGACCGGAATGGACGGGAACAGCAACAGAACTTGCAAGCCAGTTACCGGATATACAGTTACAGGCGAATGTGCTTTCCAGAAAGCTGAATGTAGTCAACAGCCAGTTGCTTAATGATTATGGGATTTTCTATGACAATAAGCGGGGGCATGAAAGGAAGATTATTCTGAAACGGCTTGAGCCGAGAGTATAAAAGCGACGATATGCGTCAGTTGCGACGGTATTTTTTACAGTGGGCTGGTATGGATAATATCGATGCTATCGACGCAAACCGACGCAGAAAGGATTTTTATGAAGAATGTGCAAGTTTCTTATGAACTATTTGTATCTCTGCTCCGTTATCATCTGATAGAAGATGATGATTGTCTAAATCAAATCCGGCAAGGGTTAGAGCAGAAATTAGATTCGCTGGTGCGCCATGAACTATATGCTAAATATAAGACTGCGCCCACGCAGGAGGAACGGGAAAAAGCCAGACAGGAATATCTGAACAGACGTGGAGTTTCGGATAGTTTTCGATGGTAGGTATTCCTTTGATGATAATTGACAGGAGCGTGTCACGCTCCTGTGCATAGCAGATAAAGAGAAAGGGGTGATTCGATGATTATTCAGCCGGAATGGGGAACGCGGAATGTGAACAAATATTTTTATGAAAGCGAAACACGGAGGATAGCAGCCCTCAATGAAATCTTTGGTGAGATAGAACTGACAGAAGATGAACAGCGCATATTGATATGGCTTGCAGGGTGGGACGAATATACGATGGAGAATATGCTGTCGGTTATCCGAAAAGCGATGGCAGCGGAAGTAAAGCGGCTGGAACAGCCGCCCTCCTGTCATA
>OGQQ01000980.1_pt1 | contig 24661 bp, 25 predicted proteins | sample 1553281 | NCBI WGS metagenome assembly OGQQ01 (sample SAMEA2579937, study PRJEB22360) | human gut metagenome | biome: human gut; feature: human-associated habitat; material: faeces | place: Denmark | collected 2008/2010 | reverse complement strand
CTCGATTTGAAAATCGGTATCTCCTATGAAGCGGATTTAAAAAAAGCAAAATGGCTGATTGAGGAATTGTTAAATAACGATGTGTCCATCATCAAAGACGAGGACAGAAAGGTTTTTGTAGATTCTCTCGGAGACAGCAGCGTGGTGCTGGGACTGCGCGCCTGGGTAAAGACAGAAGAGTACTGGGATACCAGATGGCGTTTGCTGGAGGAGATGAAGCTTAACTTTGACAGAGAGGGGATTGAGATACCATATCCGCAGTTGTTTGTGCATATGAAGGAGAAGTGAGAGAGGATTCAAGATTGCGGGGAGTTGAAGCGGGTTTGCCTGCCATCTTCCGGGAACAGAGGAAGACAGTTGGACGAAAAAGACAGGAAATTCTCCGAAAAAACTGGAGAGTTTTGTGCATATTTGCCAAAATGGGCGGCAAGGGAATACTCCCTGTTGAAATTTATATGGAAAAGAGATATAATAATATGGTCGTGTGACGACAGGCTGGAATAGCTCAGTTGGTAGAGCACTTCACTCGTAATGAAGGGGTCGTCGGTTCAAGTCCGATTTCCAGCTTTTTTATATAAATGCTGAAATCTTAGTTTTCTGGGATTTCAGCATTTTTACATAGAAGCTGTTCAAGCTGCATTGCTTTTGCGGGAGAAGAGAGACAAATTTATTTGAAAAAGGAGGTTGAGGATACAATGAAACCAACAAAGGAGACTGTGGATTTATTTTCAAAGGACCGTTTTGCCACAGAGAATGGCGCTGTGATTGAGGAGGTGGATGACCACTATGCCAGATGTACACTGAAGCTTAAAGCGAGTCACAGAAATGCAATGGGAGCCGTGATGGGTGGGGTATATTTCACTCTGGCAGATTTCGCCTTCGCGGTGGCGGCAAATTGGCAGGAGATTGGCACAGTGTCGCTCCATTCAGATATCTCTTATCTGGGTGCGGCAAAAGGCGATGTTCTGAGCGCGGAGGCGGTCTGTGTGAAGAATGGCAGGACTACCAGCTATTATCACATAGAGGTCAAAGATGAATACGGCAACCTGGCGGCGGTGGTCAATACAACGGGATACAAAAAAGCATAGAATGATTTGAAAAGAGGAGAAAATTATGGAAAAATCAAAAGTATATTTTACAGATATGCGCGCTCTTCCGGGGACGAACCTGCCCCAGAAATTACAGAAACTGATAAAAAGAGCGGGAATGGGAGAGATTGATTTCGATAAGAAAATGACAGCGATAAAAATCCATTTCGGGGAGCCAGGGAATCTTTCTTTTCTGCGTCCCAATTACGCGAAAGCAGTGGCGGATGTAGTAAAAGAGCTGGGAGGACGTCCCTTCCTCACGGACTGCAACACCTTGTATGTGGGGAGACGAAAAGACGCTTTAGAGCATCTGAGCGCCGCATACGAGAATGGTTTTAATATTCTGTCAACGGGCTGCCATGTACTTATCGGCGATGGTCTGAAAGGAACGGATGAGGTCTATGTCCCGGTAGAAGGCGGAGAGTTTGTCAAAGAGGCGAAGATAGGACATGCTGTCATGGATGCGGATATCTTCATCAGTCTGAGCCACTTTAAGGGACATGAGCTCGCCGGATTCGGCGGGTGTCTGAAAAATATCGGTATGGGCTGCGCCAGTCGTGCCGGGAAGATGGAGCAACACAACAGCGGAAAACCATGCGTTCAGGAAGAGCTGTGCGTAGGCTGCAGGGTCTGTTCAAAGAACTGTGCTCACGGGGCAATTTCTTTTACGGACGGAAAGGCGCAGATTGACCACAGCCGCTGTGTGGGATGCGGAAGATGCTTAGGCTCCTGCAATGCGGATGCCATCTACAATGACAATCCTTCAGCAGTCAAAGAACTGAATATGAAGATGGCGGAATATTCCAAGGCAGTGGTGGACGGACGTCCGAATTTCCATATCAATCTGGTGATTGACGTCTCTCCGTACTGCGACTGTCACCCGGAAAATGACGTGCCGATTATCCCGGATGTGGGGATGTTCGCAAGTTTTGACCCGGTGGCGTTAGACCAGGCATGTGCCGATGCCTGCAACGCGCAGAAGCCGCAGCCGGGAAGTCTTCTGGATGAACAGCTCAAAACCCACGCACACTGTGACCATCACGACCATTTTGTGACTACGACACCGGAGAGTGAATGGGAGACGTGCCTGGAGCATGCGCAGAAGATTGGACTTGGCAGCAGGGAATATGAGCTCATACGGGTATAAGGGATACAGACGGAGAAGTTTTAGACGGAAACAGACAGCAGAGCGACAGAAGCGGCAGCATACGAATTGATTTTCCGAGAGAAAAGTAATATATTTAAAGAGTGGCTTACAACGAATACAAGACAAAGGGGAAACAATATGGAGAAAAAAGTGGACCGCAGAGTACGAAAGACGAAAGAACAGCTGAAGATGGGACTGGCACGGCTCATGCGCAAAAAGTGTATCAACCAGATAACAGTGACAGAACTGGTAGATGAGGTAGATATCAACCGGTCTACATTTTATCTGCATTATTCGGATATCATGGGGCTTCTTAATGAGATTGAGGCAGACATGATGGAAGAGATGGAACAGGCTATCAAAGAGCATCCTATTGTGAGAGAAGACCATTCTACGATGTATTTTATTGAAGATATCTTCCGGGTGCTGGCTAAGAACAGAGAAATCTGCCGCGCCCTGGTGGGACCTTACGGAGATATCCGCTTTGTGAAAGAAATTAAGAGGCTCCTGGAAGAGAACAGCCGCGAAGCGCTGGCGGAAATGTTTCCGGATAAGGCGGAGGAAACAAAATATTTTTATTCTTTCTGCCTGACAGGATGTCTTGGATTCGTGAAGACGTGGCTGGAAGAGGGAGAAAATATGACGCCGGAGTATGCGGCGCAGCTTACGTTTGAGATGGTTATCAGTTCCATGAAGGCATTTTATGGGACAGATGCAGATTCCCTTGACAGTGCACAAGGGCTGTCATAATATAGAAACGTGTTTTTCCTGTTTCCCCCTGATTGGGAATACGGAAGAGCTGGAAATGAGAGAAATGAGAGGAAACGAGAAAATGAAAAGAGAAAAATTTGGTTCCCGTCTGGGATTCATATTGATTTCGGCGGGATGCGCTATCGGTCTGGGAAATGTCTGGAGATTTCCCTATATCACAGGTCAGTACGGCGGCGCGGCGTTTGTGTTGATTTATCTGTTCTTCCTGCTGATACTGGGACTGCCTATTATGGTGATGGAGTTTGCGGTGGGACGCGCCGGACAGGCCAGCATTGCGGTGGCGTTTAACAAGCTGGAGCCAGAGGGAAGTAAATGGCATTGGTATAAATGGTTTGGCATGGCAGGAAACTATCTCCTGATGATGTTCTACACGACAATCGGCGGATGGATGATTATCTATTTCCTGCGTATGGCAGCGGGTAAATTTCAGGATATGAATGCCGGACAGATTGAGAGCGCGTTCGGCGAGCTGCTTACGCAGCCTGTGACGATGGCAGGATTCATGATTTTTGTAGTGGTTCTCTGTTTTGGAATCTGCTGTATGGGACTCCAGAAAGGCGTAGAGAAGATTACAAAAGCAATGATGCTGCTGTTATTCCTGCTCATGATTATCCTTGCGGTGCGTTCCATCACACTGCCGGGAGCGGGAGACGGTCTGAAGTTTTATCTGTTCCCGGATTTCGGAAAAGTAAAAGAATCCGGGCTGATGGAAGTCGTGTTTGCCGCTATGGGGCAGTCCTTCTTTACACTCAGTCTGGGAATTGGAGCGATTGCGATTTTCGGAAGCTACATTGACAAGAGCCGGACGCTTGCCGGGGAAGCAATCTGTGTGACGGTGCTGGATACGTGTGTGGCGCTGATTTCCGGTCTTATCATCTTCCCTGCGTGTTTCGCGTTTGGTGTGAAGCCGGACAGCGGTCCGAACCTTATTTTTATCACATTGCCGAATATTTTTAACTCCATGAGAGGCGGAAGGATTTGGGGAAGTATCTTCTTTATCTGTATGTTTTTTGCCGCGGCATCTACTATCATAGCGGTATTTGAAAATATCATTTCGTTTGCAATGGATTTGACAGGATGCAGCAGGAAGAAGGCTGTAGTTATCAACTTGATTGCTATTATCCTCCTCTCTATGCCGTGTGTGCTGGGATTCAATGTGTGGAGCGATTTCGCGCCCATGGGACCGGGAAAGACTGTGCAGGATTTAGAGGACTTTATTGTCAGCAACAACCTGCTTCCTCTGGGAAGTCTGGTGTATGTGCTGTTCTGTACCAGCCGATACGGATGGGGATGGAAGAATTTCCTCACGGAGGCAAACAGCGGTACGGGCGTGAGGTTCCCGAAAGCGGTGCGGATATATGTTTCCTTTATCCTGCCTCTTATCGTATTGTTTATTTTCGTGCAGGGATACTGGGCGCTCTTTCATTAAACAGTAAAGCAGGTGGAGAAAATGGCAGAAAGACATGCACATTTGCCGGAGCACACGCAAGTTGGAGACCATGTGCACACAGCGGGGCATATGCACGATGGAGACCACGCATGCACGGAAGGACACACGCACAGCGTAGACCATGCGCACACAGTGGGCCATACGCATGGCGGGGACCACGCATATACGGAAGGACACACGGAAGGGCATACGCATGTGCACTCGGCGGGGTATGAAAAGGCAATCGTCAACCGGATTTCCCGTTCTATCGGGCACCTGGAATCCATCAAGCGAATGGTGGAGAACGGGAAGGACTGCAGCGAAGTGCTCATACAGCTTGCGGCGGTGAAAGCGGCGGTCAACAATACAGGAAAAGTAATCTTAAAAGAACATCTGGCTCACTGCATCGTGGATGCCATTGAGCATGGTGATACGGAAAGTGTGGAAAAACTGAACAAGGCGATTGATATTTTTATCAAGTAGAAGAAAAGGAGAGGGATATGGGCGGATTTTTTGGAGTTGCTTCAAAGAAAAAAAACTGTACACTGGAATTGTTTTACGGCGTGGATTATCATTCCCATCTTGGAACCAGAAGAGGCGGAATGGCATTGTATGGAGAGGATGGATTTCAGAGGGCGATTCACAATATAGAGAATTCCCCTTTCAGGACAAAGTTTGAAAAGGATGTGGATGAATTAAAAGGTCACCTCGGAATCGGGTGCATTTCCGACTATGAGCCGCAGCCCCTTTTAATCCAGTCCCATCTGGGAAGTTTTGCTATCACGACAGTCGGGAAAATCAATAATCTGGAGGAGCTGCTCCAGATGGTGTACAAAGAAGGTCACTCCCATTTCCAGGAGATGAGCGGCGGGAAAATCAACGCCACAGAGCTGGTCGCTTCTCTCATCTGCAGGGCAGACAGTCTTGTCGAGGGAATCCGCTATGTGCAGAGCCTTGTGGACGGTTCCATGACCATTCTTCTTATGACAGAGGAAGGGCTGTATGCCGCCAGGGATAAATACGGACGGACGCCCCTTGTCATCGGCAAGAAAGAGGACGGTTACTGTGTCTCTTTTGAAAACTTCGCTTATATCAATCTGGGCTATGTTGATTATAAAGAGCTGGGACCGGCGGAGATTGTCTATATCACGCCTGAAGGTGTGGAGACAGTGGGGGCAGCCGGGGATGAGATGAAAATCTGCTCATTTTTGTGGGTGTACTATGGCTATCCGACCTCTGCATACGAAGGGGTCAATGTGGAGGAGATGCGCTATAAATGCGGCAGTATGCTGGCAAAGCGGGACGAAGGTACGGTGTCGCCGGATATCGTGGCGGGAGTGCCGGACTCCGGAATTGCGCATGCCATCGGATATGCCAATGAATCCGGCATCCCTTATGCCAGACCATTTATCAAATATACTCCGACTTGGCCGCGGTCCTTTATGCCGACCAACCAGAGCCAGAGAGAGCTGATTGCCAGGATGAAACTGATTCCCGTACAGGCGTTGATTCGCGACAAAAAGCTTCTTCTGATAGATGATTCTATCGTGCGCGGCACCCAGCTTCGGGAGACTACAGAGTTTCTCTACCAGAGCGGCGCGAAGGAAGTTCACGTGCGTCCCGCGTGTCCGCCCATCCTCTACGGGTGTAAGTACCTGAACTTTTCCAGGTCCAAATCGGAGCTGGATTTGATTACAAGGCGCATCATTGAGGAGAAGGAGGAGAAAGTGACGCCGGAGGTTCTGGATGAGTACGCGAATCCGTGCAGCTGCAAGTATGCCGAAATGGTGGAAGAAGTGCGCCGCAGACAGAATTTTACGACTCTGCGCTATCACAGGCTGGATGACCTCATAGAATCCATTGGTCTGAAGCCGTGTAAGCTCTGCACATACTGTTTTGACGGAAAAGAGTAGGATTTTTTTCTTATTGACTTGGAGTGTGCTCAAAGTGTTATCATAAACAATACAGGGACCTGTGAGAAAAAACAGGTGGCGTTGTTGTACAAGGGACTGTACCTTTGGAAAGAGAGGATATCGTCCCTTGTACTTTGACGTTAAGAGGATAACAGAGAAAAGGAGTGTATGAAAATGGTTTATAAGGATTATCAGGGCTTAAAGCTTTCCGCTCTCGGCATGGGCGCTATGCGCCTGCCGGTTATCGACGGGGATGACGCGAGGATTGATTCCCAGGCAGCGGCAGAAATGGTGGATTACGCCATGGAGCACGGGGTGAATTACTATGACACCGCCTGGGGATATCACAATGGAAATTCCGAACTGGTGATGGGAAAAGCACTGTCCAAGTATCCGAGGGAGAAATTTTACCTGGCGGATAAATTTCCCGGATATGATTTGTCCAATATGGAGAAAGTGGAAGAAATCTTTGAAAAGCAGCTGGAAAAATGCCAGGTGGAGTATTTTGATTTTTATCTCTTCCACAATGTCTGCGAGATGAATATCGATGCCTATCTGGACGAGAAATTTGGGATTTTTGCATACCTCATGAAACAAAAAGAAAATGGCAGGATTCGCCATCTTGGCTTTTCCGCGCATGGAAGCTATGAGGTGATAGAGCGTTTTCTGAAAGCTTACGGAGAGCATATGGAGTTCTGCCAGCTTCAAGTGAATTACCTGGACTGGGAGTTCCAGGAGGCAAAGCGCAAGATGGAACTTCTGAAAAAATATCATATCCCCATCTGGGTGATGGAGCCTCTGCGGGGAGGAAAACTTGCCAGCCTGGAGGCTGAGTACGAGGAGCAGCTTGCCAAACTGTGCGAGGAGGAAACCATCCCGGCGTGGGCATTTCGCTTTCTCCAGTCTCTGCCGGAGGTCAAGGTTGTCCTCTCCGGTATGTCAGATATGACACAGATGAAAGAAAATATCCGAACATATGAGGAAGACAGACCGTTAAATGAGGCGGAAATGGAGACAGTCCTTGGAATTGCCGACCGTATGGTAAAGAAGATTGTGCTGCCCTGTACAGCGTGCCATTACTGTACGAGCCACTGTCCTCAGGAACTGGATATTCCGGCTCTGCTCTCGCTGTATAACGAACATTGTTTTACAGGAGGCGGTTTTATCGCTCCTATGGCGCTGTCCTCCTATCCGAAGGAAAAATTGCCGAGCGCCTGTGTAGGGTGCAGAAGCTGTGAGGCAGTCTGTCCGCAGCAGATAAAGATTTCTGAGGCGATGGGGGATTTTGCAGAGAAATTGAATGGGTAAAGTGAACAGCCGCTGTGTGTAAGATTGAGGTACACACAGCGGCTGTTTTAGCGGAAAGCAGTTCGTCTCTTCCTAAAACATCTTCCCGCACCATTTTTCCAGCAGAGCGATACACTGATACAGCAGTGTTGCCATAATACACAGCAGCACAATAGACATGATGAGCCAATCCATCTTGAAGACCTGGCTTGAGTAGATGATGAGGTACCCCAGCCCGCTCCTGGCCGCGAGAAATTCTCCGATGACAACACCCACCAGGCACAGTCCGATATTGACCTTCATATTGCTGATTATGACGGGGACGGAACCGGGCAGGATGACTTTGGAGAGTACATGGCGCCTGGTGCCGTGCAGGGTGTAGATGAGTTTGATTTTTTCCGGGTCCACAGAGGAAAAGGTGGTGTACAAATTCAGGATACTCCCGAAAATGGCGACGGACATGCCGGCGACGATGATGGTCGTCTCATTGGCGCCCAGCCACACGATGAGGAGAGGCGCTAATGCGGATTTCGGCAGGCTGTTCAATACCACCAGATAGGGGTCCAGGATTTCCGAGAGTTTGCGGCTGTACCAGAGCAGCACGGCTGCAAGGATACTGAAAACCGTGACCAGCACAAAGCTGACGATGATTTCATAGAGCGTGATGCCGATATGGTGAAAAATCGTGCGGTCTGTGACCATGGACCAGAAACAGAGCGCAATCTTTGAGGGACTGCTGAAAATGAAGGAGTCAATGATTCCGGCATCCGCGGTTGCCTCCCAGAGCAGGAGGAAGGCAAGGAGAATCAGGACGCGGGAGGCGAGGACGATTCTGTGGTGGCGGCGAAGTTTCAAAAGATACCGCTTCTGTCCGTTGGAATATTCATTCATGTGCTTTCAACTCCTTCCATATAATATTGAAATAATTTTTAAATTCAGGGGCGTTGCGCCGCTCCATCGGGGTGTCTTTCTCAAGGTCAAAGGAGATATCCAGGATTTTTACGATGGAAGCAGGGCGGCGGCTCAAAATGATGACACGGTCGGCAAGGCTCACCGCTTCAGACAGGTCGTGAGTAACGAGCAGGGCAGTCTTGCCGGAATCTCGGATAATCTGACCGATGTCATCGCTTACAGAAAGGCGGGTCTGGTAATCTAAGGCAGAGAAGGGCTCATCGAGCAGCAAAAGTTCCGGCTCCAGCACCAGGGTGCGGATGAGCGCGGCGCGCTGGCGCATACCGCCTGACAAGGCGGAAGGCTTGGCGTGTTTGAAGTTTTTGAGCCCGTACTGGGCGAGGAGTTCCTCTGCTTTTCTGCGTGTGGCGGGATTCAGGCGATGCTGGATTTCCAGTCCCAGCAGGATATTGCGGTAGACGCTGCGCCATTCAAAGAGATGGTCGTGCTGCAGCATATAGCCCACGGCAATCTCGCTTTTATCAATCGGCTCCCGATACAGTGTGATTTCTCCGCTCTCCGGCTTGATGAGCCCGGATATGAGGGAGAGCAGGGTGGATTTGCCGCAGCCCGATGGACCGACGATGGCAGTGAACTCTCCGGGATTTACGGAGAAAGAGATATCGGTGAGTGCTTTGGTTTCTCCTTGACGGGTGTGGTAGGCATAATTTATTTCGGATAATTCTAAGATGGCATCCATATCATCACTCCAGTGGGCAGGTATATAGTTTAGTTTATGAAAAAAATAGATATGGGTGCATGGGGAGAAATGTGTTATACTGTAGAAAAAACACAGGAGAAACAGGCAGATGAACGTGCAGAAAGTAAACTATCAGAAAGAGTTGGATAAGCTGCTCGGACAGCTCAAAAGTGAAAATAAAGTGCCCAGACTTTTGCTTCACAGCTGCTGTGCTCCCTGCTCAAGTTATGTGCTGGAGTATCTGTCAGAATATTTTGAGATTACCGTGTACTATTATAATCCGAATATCTATCCGGAGAGTGAGTACACGAAGCGCCTCTTAGAACAGCAGATGCTGATTTCTGATATGAAGCTCAGCCATCCGGTCTCTTTTCTTGCGGGGCAGTATGATAAAGAGAAGTTCTATGAGATGGCGCAGGGACTGGAGCATGTAAAAGAAGGGGGAGAACGGTGTTTCCTCTGCTATAGGCTCAGATTGGAAGAGACAGCGCAGATGGCAGTGAAGGGAGGATTTGACTATTTTACCACAACACTGTCTATCAGTCCTCAGAAAAATGCGCAGAAGCTCAATGAGATTGGCAGGGAAGTGGGAAGACAAGTTGGAGTTTCCTATCTTGAATCGGACTTTAAGAAGAAAAACGGATATAAACGCTCCATAGAATTATCGGAGATATACGGGCTGTACAGGCAGGATTACTGTGGATGTCAGTTCTCGTTTGAGAGCAGGAAGAAAAAGGAAGATATACCACAAAAATAGTGAAAAATGCCGGGGAATTGTTCTTTTTGTGAGAAAGAAGGATGATTTCCCGGTGTTTTTTGTTCAAATCATATAATCAAAAATGCAAGAGAACGGATAAAAAGTGCAACTTAATTAAGACAAAGTCTGCTATAATATTCTCTGTAAGCAGATGTTACTTTCCAATACAGAGATGGATTGGAAAGAATTTGTTGAAACAGCATGAGGAAGGAGGCTTTGTCCTGCCCGAAAAGATGCTGGAAATATTAAGAAAGGGGGATACGAGCGTGCCAGATATTAGATTGACGAGAATTGACAATCGGCTGATTCATGGTCAGGTGGCGACACAGTGGTGTGGAGTCGTAGGTGCAAACCTGCTTCTTGTTGCGAATGACGCGGTGGCAAAAGATGAATTCCGGCAGAGTCTGATGAACATGGCTGCACCGTCATATGCGCAGACAAGGTTCTTCAGTATTGAAAAGACAATCAATATCATCCACAAAGCTTCTGCGAATCAGCATATTGCAATTATCTGCGAAACACCTCAGGATGTGCTCAAGCTGGTTGAGGGCGGGGTACCGATTAAGAAGGTAAATATCGGAAACATGCACATGGCTGACGGTAAGCGTCAGGTTGCAACTTCTGTTGCAGTCAATGACGATGACGTTGCGGCTTTCAGAAAGCTGCAGGAGCTTGGTGTGGAGCTGGAGATCAAACGTGTTCCGGACACACCGACAGAAAGTATTGACAAATTATTCAAATAACTAGAGATGTTTTATTGGTTTATTGGAAAGGAGCAAACATGGGAGATATTACAATTATCCAGGCGATTCTGGTCTTTGTGGTTGCCTTTATCATGGGTATTGACCAGTTCAGCTTTTTAGAGTCTCTGTACCAGCCAATCGTTACCTGCCCGATTATCGGTGCAATCTTAGGTGACTTTCAGCTCGGTATCGTAGTAGGTGGCTCTTATCAGCTTATTCAGATTGGTAGTATGCCAATCGGTGGAGCACAGCCGCCAAATGCTATCATGGGAGGTATCATGGCAACGGTATTTGCGGTTGCTCTCGGTATGGAAGCTACACCGGACGGTGTAGGTACAGCCCTTGGTCTTGCGATTCCATTCGCAGTATTCGGACAGTATGCGGTTACACTGACCTTTACATTTATGTCCGGTATGATGACAAAAGCTGACAAATATGCGGAAGAAGGCAATGTAAAAGGTATTCGCAACTTAAACTTCCTGGAGATGGGAGTTCTCGGATGCTTATTTGGTGTTCTGGCTGTTGCAGGTCTGTACGGTGGTACAGCACTTGGAAACACACTTAGAGATTTCGCCAACGATTTCTCATGGGTAATGGCTGGTCTGGATGCAGCGGGCGGCGCGATGAAGTTCGTCGGATTCGCTATCCTGATGAAGGTTATGATGTCCAGAGAGATGTGGGGATTCTTGCTGGCTGGTTTCGTAATGGCACTGGTTTGCAGCGCGAATGCGACAACATCTGGAGCAACATTGATTCTGTGTGCATTCGTAGGTGTAGCAATTGCTATCTATGACTTCTCAATGCAGACAAAGATTAAACAGAACGCAGGCGCAGGCGCCGGCTTTGTAGGAGGTGACGAGGATGGCATATAATATTCCTGATAGATATCAAGACCTGACTCCGGCACCGCAGCTGGATAAGAAAACCCTCAACAAGATGGTTTGGCTTTCCTGTTTCTTACAGGCATCTTTCAACTATGAAAGAATGCAGGCTTGTGGATGGCTTTGGGGCATCCTTCCGGGTCTGCAGAAGATACATACAAACAAAGAAGACTTAAAAGCGTCTATGGCGCACAACCTGGACTTTTTGAACACACATCCATTCCTTGTAACATTTGTAATGGGTATTGTTCTTTCACTGGAGCAGAATAAGGCAGAGACACAGACAATCCGTTCCGTACGTATCTCCGCGGCAGGTCCGCTGGGTGGTATCGGTGACGCGCTGTTCTGGCTGACACTGGTTCCGATTACTGCTGGTCTGACTGCGAATATGGCGCTGGAGGGACAGATTGCAGGTGCGATTCTCTTCCTCATCATCTTCAATGTAGTACAGTTTATTGTACGTTTCGGACTGATGTACTGGTCTTATGGACTTGGTACAAAGGCAGTAACACTTTTGACTTCCAACGCGAAGGAATTTACACGTGCGGCAAGTATCCTTGGTATTTTCGTAGTCGGCGGACTGATTGCGAACTATGGCGGTACTACAGTACGTATGATTGTTGGTGATACACAGATTAACATTCAGGGACTGCTCGACGGCGTATTGCCGAAGCTGATTCCGCTTCTTATCACATTGGGAATCTACGCTCTTATCAAGAAGGGCTGGACACCGGTTAAATGTATCGTTCTTATCCTCGTAGTAGGTATTGTAGGATGTGCGTTCGGTATCTGGTCAGGAGATTCCAAGGCTATGGATGAAGACGGAAATGCGCTTCCGGGCGGATACACACCGCTTGTTGAGTGGTATGAATATCCGGCGCCTGCTCCGGCTGAGAAATCCGGACAGGAAGCTTGGGACGCTCTGGATTCCGTAGTGAATGAACTGCAGGATTCCGGCGTTGAAGTAAATATGCCTGAGTAAGATGTATCAGTGATATGGCGGGAAGACTGCGTACGCAGGATTTCCGGATAGGAATAAGGTATGGCACAGAGTGTGCTGTCATTGATGAGGGGAGGGATTTTTATCCCCCCTCATCTTAATCTAAAAGAGAAATCAGGTGGCTATTTGAGTAAAGTAACGTTGACAGTGATATTTATCGCCTTTGCGGCGTATCTTATTTTCCAGGGCATAAAGAGCTTTCAGCTGCGCAGTCTGAACACAGGGCTGAAAAGACGGGATGTGGATATGGTAGAGCGCATTGCGCAGATGACACTTTCCCGCAAATTACTGGGAGAATATGTCTGCGATTTGTATGAACTGCGGGTTTACTATATCGCGAAGGAGACGGAAAAATTTGAAAAAATGCTCCGGAATATGCTGGATAGGACTTACCGGGATGGGACAGACAAAAAGAGTTTTCTGGAGACCTATTTCCATACATTTCTGATTAAAGGAAATCAGAAATATGCGGACTGGATACTGGAAGAAATTAAAAAGACAGAAGATGCGGCGTTCATCCGTTACAACGAGTGGTCCTATGAGGTGATGCTAAAGAAGAACAGCAGCTTGATTGCGGAGATGGAAGAGGGAATTAATTCCAAACAGTACTACGGATTCGCGCTGGGCGCGATATTATTTATGGTTGCAAAGCAGTATGCTTATCTGCAGGACAAGAAGAATGCAGTAATTTATTATCAAAGTGCGAAAGCATGTTTTCATCCAAAGTCGGTTTATATGCCTGTAGTTGACAAATGTCTCAAAGAGGCGGAGGCGGAAGCATAAAGCACAGTGGAAATCGGCTGTCCGTCAGGCGCAGGCGGTGCACATATTTTAGAGTAGGGAGAGAGATTCATGATTGGATTATTGGTAACAGGACATGCAAATTTTGGTTCAGGTATGACAAGCTCCGTAAATTTGATTGCAGGAGAACAGGAAGATTATCGCTATGTAGATTTTTTGCCGACGTACAGTACAGAGGATTTAACGAAAGAGCTGACAGCGGTGATGGAGGAATTGAAAGACTGTGACGGTCTTATCATATTTACAGATTTGATGGGCGGGACGCCGTTCAATGTGGCGGCTCAGCTCGGACACGGAAAAGAGAAAGTCAGAATCATTGCCGGAACGAACCTGCCGATGCTGGTAGAAATCGTGATGTCCAGGAAATTCATGGATGACCTGGATGGACTGGTGGATTCGGTTCTGGAAACAGGAAGAGAACAGGTGACAAAATACGAATTTAAGCAGGTAGCACAGGAGGAGTCGGATGACGGAATCTGATATCTGCATACTATAGAAAGAGAGACTCGGCTCGGTGTATCTGCCGGGCAGAAAGAAAGGAAGAAGAAAGATGAGTAAGATTTTTGATATCACAGAGGAGAAGATGCAGGAGACCACCTCCACTTTTACTCTGACAGAGATTTATCAGCAGCCGGCGACATGGGAGAAGACATGCGCGCAGATTGAGGCAAATAAGGACGAGATTCAGAAGTTTATTGACCAGGTTATCACATGCGAGGACTTTGATGTCATCCTCACCGGTGCGGGGACCAGTGAATTTGTCGGGAATGCGCTGTTTCCGCATCTGGCAGGGGTATTAAATCACAAGGCGAAATCCTACGGGACAACAGATATCGTGGCGACGCCGGAGGCATACCTGTCCCGCACGAAACCAACTCTTTTGATTAGTTTCGGGCGTTCCGGCAATTCACCGGAGTCTGTAGGTGCAATCGATGCGGCGGAAAGTGTTTGTGACAATATTTATCATCTTTTCATTACCTGCAATAAGGACGGGGCATTATCCAAACGCGCGGATACTACAGAGAACTGCTATGCCATCAATCTGACACCGGAGACTCATGACCAGAGTTTTGCCATGACTTCCAGTTATTCTAACATGTATCTGGCAGCATATCTGTGTTTCCATCTTGGAGAACTTGACGAGGCAAAAGCTGCAGTCGGGAAAATTGTGGCAGCGGGACAGGATTTCCTGGACAACGGCTATGGCATTGCACAGAATATCGTAGCAGAGTATGATTTCAACCGTATTGTATATCTGGGAAGCAATACGCTGAAAGGGACAGCACAGGAATCTGCCCTTAAGATGCTGGAGCTGACAGCGGGCAAGGTCGTTACCATGTATGACACACCGCTGGGATTCCGTCACGGACCGAAGTCCATCATTGATGACAATACCATTACAGTGGTATATTTAAGTGATGACGCATACACAAGACAGTATGAGGTGGACTTGCTCAAAGAGATGAGCGGACAGCGCAAAGGCAACAAAATTGTGGCAGTGATGAGCAGAGCAGATGAGGCAGTATCTGCACTGGTGGATTACACTGTCGTATATGGTCTGGAGGGAGACAATGAAAATGTGCTGCTTGGTCTGGACTACATTTTATTTGCACAGACACTGGCAGTATTAAAGTCCCTTGCCATGGCAATCACACCGGACAACCCATGCCCGACAGGCGAGGTAAACAGAGTGGTAAAAGGTGTAACACTTTATCCATATACAAGAAAATAAAAAACAGCAGATAATAAGAGGCTGTCGCAAAATATAGAACACAGTGGGAAAAAAGAGCTGGTCAGCAGATGATATCGCTTTCCCGCATGTGGGCAGAACTTTGCGGCAGCCTCCTGACAAGGAGGAGAAGAGAACACTTATGAATTGGGAAGTGATTGGATGGACCTGTGTGACAGTGGGAGTTTTGATAGCAATCTGCGCTATTGTGCTGGTCTTTATCTCATCGAGAAATATGAAAAAAAACCGGGAAAATATGCGCCAGCTCCAGCAGGATATCAAGGTGGGCGCGAGGATTATGTTTGCCGGAGGTATTTACGGCAAGATTGTGAAGATTAAAGGGGATGTCATTGATGTGGAAATCAATAAAAGCACAGTTGTGCAGATTTCCCGCTATAGTATCCAGAATGTGATTACAGGACAGGCATAAAAGATAAAAGCGGCATAAGCCGCTTTACTGGGAATTTTGGCTTTCTGCTATTTTTTTCGCATAAGCACTGGGTGTGGTGTTGAAATATTTTTTGAAAAGCCGGGAAAAATAGTGGATGGAACTGAAACCGAGCATGTAGGCGATTTCGCTGATGGTATACTGGTTTTCCCGTATGAGCTCCTTACTCTTCTGCAGCTTGATATTGAGCAGATAGTTTTTGGGCGAGCTGTTTAAATGTGTCTTGAACAGCGCCTGCAGAGAAGAGCGGGAAATATAAAATTCATGACAGATTTCCTCAATCGTGATGGGTTCTGTGATGCGCTTATTCATGTAGGCAAGTATCTCGGAGAGCAAATCGTTCATATGCGTTTTCGTGTCTGAGAACAGAGTCTTGTGGTTGATTGTCTCGTAAAACTGCATGAGCAGCATGAGTGCTTCCTGCAGGTAGCAGACCATCAGAGTCCTCGTATAATAAGAGTTTTCAAAACTCTCAATGAGCAGCTTCCAGAGAATCTGCTGCAGCTCGCTGGTACAGTGAAATACATGCCTTAAGATGTGCAGCGGCTTGCGCTGATTGGTATCAAAGACAGCAGTCAGATAGGAGCAGGAAGTAGTGTTCTCCAGGATGACATTGTCCGATTGGAACAAAATGGCATCATGAGGTTGGAGAGAGTAGGTCTCTTCTGAGAGTGTCAAATCAAGGCTGCCCTCGTACACATAGATGAGCTCATAGGATTTATGGGCGGATTTGCAGATACGGCAGGGTTCCATCTGGTTTGTGAACCAGCAGTCTAAGATTCTGCGGACATGGAATGGCGCAAATACAGGCTGATATGTGTAGGGCGCAGGCAGTAAAACCGTTCGGGGCTCCAGCTCAGGCGCAATGAGCGACCAGGTGAATGGTGTGGTCAGAGGGATGAGGTTGAAGTACATGTTGGGATTGATTTTCAGATAATGCCGTACCGGGAAAGTCTTTAAATCATCCATATCGGGTGAGCTGGCAATCAAAAGCAGAGCCAGTCCCTGGGTACATTCGATGTATGTCTCGCAGGGAAACATATAAAGGTGATTAATCTTCTTAGAAGTGGAAGCAATCTCCTGACGGTTTAGCCCGTGTTTCTGCACATCGATTGGTTCATCATAGAAGGTCCCAAATGCGTCAAAACGGTTATCAGTGGTTTGATGTATCATAGACAGACTCCCTCTCATTGCAATAGATTATCCGGTATCTGCAGATTCTTTCTGTGAAAAAAGAGACGGCATATCACCGGAATGATTACAAAAATTATAGTATAACCAATGGCAAAAATCAAGGTTTCCCGCACTTAGGATAGGATGGAAACGACATCCGGCATTGAGGAAACGAAACAATCGCATCCGGAACCTGAGGGAAGGGTGTGAGCGAAAAAGATAGGAGGAATGGGCATGATTATCCAAAGTAAAAAAGTCTGGCTGGCAGACCAGTTTGTGGAGGCGCAGATAGAAATTGACGGCGGCAAGATTGTCAATCTCTATGAATATGGGGCAAAACCGGTGGACTGTGATTACGGCAGCAGCTGGATACTGCCGGGATTTATCGATGTGCACTGCCACGGGGCGTATGGGTTTGACACCAATGACGCTCAGGAAGAAGGTTTACGCAACTGGGTAAAGAATATTGTGGCGGAAGGAGTCACAGGACTTTTGCCGACCACCATCACGCAGAGCGAGGAAGTGCTCACAAACGCTCTGAAAAATGTGGCAAAGGTGGTGGAAGAAGGCTACGAGGGCGCGGAGATTTTAGGTATCCATTTTGAGGGACCTTACCTGGATATGAAATACAAGGGCGCGCAGCCGGAGCAGTTTATCCGCAAGCCTTCGGTGGAACAGTTTAAACAATATCAGGAGGCGGCAAAGGGACTCATTAAATACATCACCATGGCGACGGAGACGGACGAGGATTTCGCCCTGACCCGCTACTGCGCGGAAAATGGTGTGGTTGTCAGCATCGGGCACTCCGCTGCCACAAGCGAACAGGCAGTGCAGGCGTTCGCGCACGGCGCGCGGTCTATGACCCATGTGTACAACGGGATGACTCCGTTTAATCACCGGGCAAACGGACTGGTGGGAGCAGCCTACCGCATGAAGAGCATGTATGGGGAGATTATCTGCGACGGCAATCATTCCACACCGGCTGCTCTGCACCAGTTTTTTGAGGCTAAGGGTCCCCACTATGGTATGATGGTGAGCGATGCGCTGATGGCGAAAGGCTCCCCGGCAGGTTCTAAATTCATTTTCGGTGGAAATGAGATTGAAATCTATCCGGACGGCAGCGCGCATCTGACCTCCACCAAAGGGCTGGCAGGGTCTACCCTGCATATCAACGATGGGCTTCGCATCCTCATCGAGGAAGCTCTGGTGCCTATTGACACGGCAATCAATTCCTGTACAAAAAATCCGGCAGCGTGTCTTAAGATTGACGACCGGAAAGGTTCTATCAAGGTGGGGATGGATGCGGACATGGTCGTACTGGACCGCGATTATCAGGTGCTTCAGACATACTGCATGGGAAATGCGATGCTGAGCTAGACAAAGAGAATAAAATACCGTGGGGCAGCCGCCAGGGAAGAAGACCACTCTTCTTCCCCGCATGGAGGTGAGACCCCGCGGAAATAAACGAAAGATGTGGAAGACAGATGAGTAAGAAAAAGTACACAAAGCCGGTGGAGAAAATCCGGCTTTCGGGCAGAAATATTTATACAGACAAGCGCAAGCGCACGATTTACTATGACTGGGTGACGAAGAAAGGCTATCTCATCGAGAAGAAAAATGAAAATTCAGCGCTGTTTTTTAAGAATCGTTTTGTCGTCATCCTCTTTGCGGCAATCCTCTTCGGCGCTACGTTCCTCACCTGGCAGCAGGCAGTCATCGCAGGCGCGGTGATGCTGGCGTTGGCGGAAGTGACATTTCGTATTTCCTTCTTAAAAAAGCTGGAACCGGTGACGGACGTGGATTTTGAGAAGCGGATTTCCGCGCTGGAGTATATTGTGACAGAGAAAGAGGAAGGAAGAGTCATCGCTCTGGCGGTGTTGTATCTGGCATTTGCGGTATTAGTCATATTGAACGCAATCCAGCAGAAATACGCTGTGGGGCTTATGGTGTTCAGCGGCTGTCTGGCACTTGTGGGCGTATACTTCAGTGTGCTGCATGTCATTGCTCTTGTGAAGATACGTAAGAATCCGAAAAAGAAAAAGAAATGGTAGAAAAACCTCCGGGCTGCCTTCTTTTACTGGTGGCAGACCGGAGGTTTTTTATGCGAATCTATATTTTGTCCTATGCGAATCTATGCCCTGTTCTGTGAATTGCACACGGCAATCTTTTCTTTCACGAGAGCTACGACATTTTCGATACCAACCTTGCCGTACTTTTTGGGGTCAAACGCATCCGGATTTTCTCCTAAATACTTCTTCACACCGTCGCTGAAAGCGATGCGCAGTTCTGTGGCAAAGTTTACCTTGCAGATACCGCGGGTGATGGACTCACGTACCGCGTCATCCGGCACACCGGAAGCACCGTGGAGTACCAGCGGGATGGAGACAACTTCGCGGATTGCGCTTAAGCGGTCGAAGTCCAGCTTGGGAGTTCCCTTGTACAGACCGTGGGCGGTTCCGATAGCCACGGCGAGAGATGTCACCTGTGTGCGCTCCGCAAATTCTTTTGCCTGCTGCGGGTCCGTGTACGGATTGTCATCTCCGCCCTCTAAATCGTCTTCTTTTCCGCCGACTTTTCCAAGCTCTGCTTCCACGCTGATGCCGGAGGGAGCGCATGCGTCTACAACGCGGCGGGTCAGCGCGATGTTATCCTCAAAGGACTCGTGGGAACCGTCAATCATAATAGAAGTATAGCCTGTGCGCAGCGCCTGCATAGCGAGCTCAAAACTGCTGCCGTGGTCCAAATGCATGGCAATCGGAACGCTTGTCCTCTCGGCAGCCGCGCGTACCATCCCAAGGTAATAGTCCAGCCCCGCGTATTTGACAGTGGAGGGGGTGGTCTGCATGATGACCGGAGCCCTCATCTCCTCAGCAGCCTGGAGGACCGCCATGACCATTTCCATATTCTCTACATTAAATGCGCCGACTGCATAATGCCCTTCCTGGGCTTTCTTAAGCATCTCGTTTGTGGTAACCAATGACATAGAAATAACCTCGATTCTTTATAATTTTGCTAACAGTATAGCACACAAACCCTCTTTTTGTCTTCCCATTTCTGGCTTTCTTAAAAAATGCAAACGATTGTTTAATAAATCCAAAGTATGCCTTGTTTTTTCGTGCTACGATGAAAACAAAAAAGGAGAGATTGCGATGCTTCTAAATCCACTGAAAAAAATTGTAGAATTGCAGAAACAGGGGAAAAACGTCGGTATTTACTCTGTGTGCAGTGCAAATGGGTATGTTATCGAGGCGGCGCTCAAACGGGGGAAATCAGACGGTTCCTGCGTACTCATAGAGAGTACGGCGAACCAGTGTGACCAGAACGGCGGGTATACGGGGATGACTCCTACGGACTTTAAGGAATTTGTCCTGAAGATTGCAGAGAAGAACGGATTTGACAAACAGAAGATTTTCTTAGGCGGCGACCATTTAGGTCCTCTGACCTTTGCCGGTAAAGACGAGGCGGAGGCGATGGCGGATGCCGAGGAACTGATTCGCTGCTATGTGGGCGCGGGATTTACAAAAATCCATATCGATACCAGCATGAAGGTGAACAGCGACCCGGCGGATGTGCGTTTGTCTGATGAAATCATTGCGGGACGCGGTGCGCGTCTGGCACAGGTGGCTGAGGAGACTTACCGCGAGCTTTTGAAAAAGGAGCCGGACGCCATCCCTCCGGTCTATATCATCGGCAGTGAGGTACCGATTCCGGGAGGCGCTGTGGGCAGCGAGGACACAGGCGTCCAGGTGACAAAGGTGGACGATTTTAAGAATACAGTGGCGGCATTTGAAAAGGCATTTGAGTCGGCAGGACTTGGACAGGATGTGTGGAACCGCGTTATCGGTGTTGTGGTACAGCCGGGTGTGGAGGAAAAAGACAGCGGATGTACAGAATATGACCGGGAGAAGGCGAAAGACCTCATGGCTTCTATCAAGGATTTCCCGAATCTTGTATTCGAGGGTCATTCCACGGATTACCAGACAAAGGGAAAGCTGCGTGAGCTTATCGAGGACGGCGTGGGAATCTTAAAAGTGGGACCGGCGCTCACCTTCGCCATGCGGGAAGCTATGTTCGCGTTGGAACATATTGAAAAAGAAGTGCTCTACGGGACAGATATTACGCCCAGCAATTTCTCGGAGACTTTAGATGAGGAAATGTTAAAGGATGACAAATACTGGCGCAGACATTACCAGGGGACAGAACTGGAAGTGCGCAGGAAGCGCAAATATTCTTTCTCCGACCGATGCAGATATTATATGCCGACGCCTGCGGTGGAAGCGGCAGTGGAGCGGCTTCTTGAGAACCTGCGGACACAGGGGATACCGCTCAACCTGTTGAGCCAGTTCATGCCAATCCAGTATACGAAGGTGCGGGAAGGGCTGCTTGAGAATGAGCCGGTGGCTCTCGTGGAGGACCGCATCATCAATACCATTGATGAATATCTGTACGCGACACACCAGAAAGAGCTTCTGTAAATAGAAGAAGAGTCCCCTCTCTTTGTTGACCGTGTATGCTCTTGTAAGAGAGAGGAAGAAACATAGAATGAAATTTTGCTGCCCTGTGAAGGACTTCTGTCCTCACAGGACAGCAAATTTTTTATATAAAACTGGACAGTCCGCACAGGGATGTGATAAACTAGTGTGAAAAATACAGCGCAGACGCTGAAAGAAACTGACAGAGAAAAGAGGAAAAGATATGGCACAGTTATGGGGCGGGCGTTTCACAAAAGAAACAGACCAGTTGGTATATCATTTCAACGCATCGATTTCATTTGATAAAAGGCTGTACGAACAGGATATCAGAGGCAGTCTTGCCCATGTGGAGATGCTGGCAAAGCAGGGCATCTTAACAGAGGAAGAGCGGGACCAGATTAAAGAAGGACTTCAGGGCATCCTTAGGGATGTAGAGAGCGGAGCACTTGAGATTACCGATAAATATGAGGATATCCACAGTTTCGTGGAGGCGGTCTTAACGGAGCGCATTGGCGAGGCGGGCAAAAAGCTCCATACCGGGCGGAGCAGAAATGACCAGGTTGCCCTGGATATGAAATTATATATAAGAGATGAGGTCAGAGAGCTGGACGGGCTTTTAAAAGAGATATTGGAAGTGCTTCTTCGCATTATGGAGGAGAACACACAGACTTTTATGCCGGGATTTACTCATTTACAGAAGGCGCAGCCTATCACGCTGGCGCATCACATGGGCGCCTATTTTGAGATGTTCAAGCGCGACCGTTCGCGTATGCAGGATATCTACGAGAGGATGAACGAGTGCCCGCTGGGGTCCGGCGCCCTCGCAGGGACCACCTATCCCCTGGACAGAGAGTATACGGCAGAGCTTCTGGGATTCAGAGGGCCGACACAGAACAGTATGGATTCGGTGGCAGACAGGGACTATCTCATTGAGCTGCTCTCCGCTATGTCCACGGTCATGATGCACCTGAGCAGATTTTCCGAGGAGGTCATTATCTGGAACTCCAATGAATATAAATTCGTGGAGATTGATGACGCCTACAGTACCGGGAGCAGCATCATGCCCCAGAAGAAGAACCCGGATATCGCGGAGTTGGTACGCGGCAAGACCGGACGTGTCTACGGGGCGCTGATGTCCCTTTTGACAACCATGAAAGGGATTCCGCTTGCCTACAATAAGGACATGCAGGAGGACAAGGAGTTGGTGTTTGACGCGATTGACACCACGAAGGGGTGCTTAGCTCTCTTCACCGGCATGTTAAAGACCATGAAGTTTAACAAAGACCGCATGGAGGACAGTGCAAAGCGCGGATTTACCAACGCCACAGATGCGGCGGATTATCTGGTGAACCACGGCGTGCCGTTTCGCGATGCACATGGGATTGTGGGACAGTTGGTGCTCTACTGTATCGAGAGAAATATGGCGCTGGATGACATGAGCCTGGAAGAATTTCAGGCAGTCTCCCCGGTATTTGAGGAAGATATCTACGACGCCATCAGCATGAAGACCTGTGTGGAGATGAGAAATACCATCGGAGCTCCGGGTCAGAAGGCGATGGAGAAGGTCATTGAGAGAGCAAAAGCGTATCTTGCAAAAACAGCATGTACAGATAAATAGAAAGAAGGAGAAGGAAAATGGAGAAGAAATTAAGAGTCGGGATTTTAGGAGCAACGGGGATGGTAGGTCAGAGATTTATCTCTCTTCTGGAAAACCACCCATGGTTTGAGGTAGTGACGGTGGCGGCAAGTCCCCGTTCTGCCGGAAAGACATACGAGGAGGCAGTGGGCGGAAGATGGAAGATGGATACCCCTATGCCCGAGGCAGTGAAAAAGCTGGTTGTTATGAATGTAAACGACGTGGAACATGTGGCTTCCACGGTTGATTTCGTATTCAGTGCAGTGGATATGACAAAGGAAGAAATCCGTGCCATCGAGGAAGAGTACGCAAAGACAGAGACTCCGGTGGTCTCCAACAACAGCGCGCACAGATGGACACCGGACGTGCCGATGGTTATCCCGGAGGTCAATGCAGAGCATTTCGATGTGATAGCGGACCAGAAAAAACGTCTGGGAACAACGCGCGGATTTATCGCGGTGAAGCCAAACTGCTCCATTCAGAGTTACGCGCCCTGCCTGGCAGCCTGGAAGGAATTTGGACCAAAGGAACTGGTTGTAACCACATACCAGGCAATCTCCGGGGCCGGCAAGACATTCAAGGACTGGCCGGAGATGGTGGAGAACATCATCCCCTATATCGGAGGAGAAGAGGAAAAGAGCGAGCAGGAGCCGCTGCGTGTGCTGGGTAAAGTAGAAAACGGCGAGATTGTGAAGGCAGAGATGCCGAAGATTACATGCCAGTGCGTCCGCGTTCCGGTATTGAACGGACATACCGCTGCAGTGTTCATCAACTTTGAGAAAAAGGTGACAAAAGAAGAACTCATTGAAAAGCTGGTAAGCTTCAGAGGATTCCCGCAGGAGGCAGAACTTCCCAGCGCTCCGAAGCAGTTCATCCAGTATCTGGAGGATGACAACCGTCCTCAGGTGAAGATGGATGTAGATTACGAGAAAGGGATGGGTGTGTCTATCGGACGTCTGAGAGAAGACAGCATGTATGATTATAAATTTATCGGTCTGTCCCACAATACGGTGAGAGGCGCGGCAGGCGGCGCAGTCCTCTGCGCGGAGGCTCTGACGGCAAAAGGTTATATCGAGGCAAAATAAAGGGTACCCTCTGTTTACGGGAGCGTGTGCCCTTGCAAAGAGACAGGATGTAAAATTTTTGGAGAAATCTTTGTGAAAATTTACGAGTTGTCCCTCACGGTGAAGGGTGCTATAATGAGTATCCCAGCACAGAAACCGCGAGGGACAATTTATTTTATATCATAGGGAAAAGTCTTTTGTACCATGATATAACAATATCCCGTGAGGGACATTGTTCGCGGTTTTTCTTTTTAATACTCGTCCAGAGAGCAAATCAGAATGACAAGTCAAATTATCTTATCAGTTTTGTGTAAGTGTAAGTCAGCTTTACATTCAATTTATCAGGGGAGATTCCTCCCTGTATTCCAGAACGAGTGAGAAAATTATCCAGAAGAAAGGAGGAAAGAGACGTTTATTTCGCATATCCGGTGTTAATATGCTTTGCCGCACAGCCTTTTAGGCTGGGAAGTGCAGGCTGTGCTCTCGGTACAGGTTCTTTGTGTATCAGGAGACATTTATGAGAGGAAAAAAAGAAAATTGGAAAAGGGGCGCTAAGACCCTTTTATTTGTGATGGTTATATTTGCCTTTGTCCTGTCTTGCTGCCGTATCGTGGCAGCCGCCGGGGCAGAAGAGGGGGTGCCCAACGGAGGAGGAAAGCAGCGCACCATGT
>OGQQ01000973.1_pt1 | contig 24872 bp, 29 predicted proteins | sample 1553281 | NCBI WGS metagenome assembly OGQQ01 (sample SAMEA2579937, study PRJEB22360) | human gut metagenome | biome: human gut; feature: human-associated habitat; material: faeces | place: Denmark | collected 2008/2010 | reverse complement strand
AAAGCGGATGCGCCGCAGATGATAATTTTGCAAGATAATCTGGAACGAATTGGAGAGATAATCCGGCTTAAGCAGATTGCCCATTGCGTCTACGCAGATGTAGTCTGCGTATTTTTTGTTGTAGCACCTACCGCACAGCTTGCGGTTTTCTTTCTGTTCCTCCTGCAAGGCCAGCAGCCGTTCCCGGAAAACCGGTACAAGCGGCAAGGTGCGCTTGCTGGATTTGGTTTTTGTGCCATTGGATTCTACAAGAACTTCTTTTCCGTCCAGCCGAACCGTTGTGACCGTGTGGCAGATTTCAATGGTGTTCTGCTCAAAGTCCACAGCAGCCCATTTCAGCCCTACAACCTCGCTGCGGCGCAGACCATAAAAGGCGGTCAACATAACTGCCACCTCAATTTTACTGCCGCGCACAGCGTCGAACAGCGCGTTCATTTCGTCCTTGCTGTAAAAGTTCCCGGTAAATTCGTTTTTCTTTGGGCGGTCTACCTTGTCGGCAGGGTTCACATCGATCAGGTCTGTTTTCACTGCGTATTTCAAGGCGCGGTGGATAACCGCATGATAGTGAATGACCGTATTGGGCTTCACACGCTCCAACTGCTCCTGATAAAATGCTTGGATATGAACCGCTTTCAGGTCGCCCAGCGTAACGCCGAGATTTCTAAAGTAAGGAATGATCCTGCTGTTCGACAGTTCTTTGTAGCTTGCGTAGGTTGTCAGCTTGACGGTTGACTTTGCGATTTCCAGCCATTGCACCAGATAATCCGCAAACAGCATGGCTTTGCTGGGCGGACCGTTGGGGTCAACGGGTGGCTCAAAGTCGTCTTGCAGCTCACGCATCATCGCCTCGGCGCGCCGTTTGTTGCCCTTGATGGGCAAGCCCGTGGATTGCCATTTGGTTTTGCGTTTGCCGTCATAAGTTTTGTAGGTTAATACCACATAATAGATACCATTTTTTTCTTGCAGATGTCCTGCGACCATAAATAAATACCTCCTTCGGTTTGGGTCGCCCCCGATCTGCTGTTGACAAGAACAGCATAACGCATCGGCGCAAAACAATCAACACTGTCGATTCTCTGCTCGACAGTGTTGACCGCAAATCTGAAGGTAGGTAAACAGGTGGGCTTTGGGAATGCGATACGAGCGCCCGATTTTCATTGCTGGAATTTTGCCCTCGTGCAACAGCTTGTACCCCGTTTTGGTGCTGATTCGCAGGGCATCGCACATCTGCTCGATGTTCATCACATCGGGATACTTGCGCAGCATCACACGGTAGGCATCGCGCTGGTTAAATCCTTTGCTGCTTATACAAAACACCTCTTTTTTGAAAATTTGCGGATTTAATTCCACAAGCATGGCGGTCACTTGTTGAAAACTTGTGGCCGCCATAATCTGGAATCAAATTTTATACCCTATTCGACACTACTCCCCGGATATAAGGGCGAACCACCGGCCCGGCTGCTGGAAACAGCTCCCACTTCCTGTACCACATTGTTGGCAGTACCGCCGACGCCTTGAGAGCATCGCCACGGTGTGTATCATGATTGCTGACCCTTCGCTTGAGGTATGTGTTCCACGCCACCTCTCCCGCCTCTGGGGGTGCTCCGCTGCGGTTAGGCAGCCTCATCGCGTCAGAGTCGGGACGCACCTGCCGAAACGCTCCTTGGGTTGCGGCAAGGTCAGTTGTATGTAGCCGGTGATTCGGATATTCGGTTATCAAGGTGCAGAAAAGGGGGAATGAGGGATTTTTTGTCCCTCTATATAAGAACAACGCGAAAAATGGAAAAAGTTCGAGAAAAAAAGCAAATTTTACAAAAAGTAGCAGAACTAGAAATCACGACATCATTACTATTGATTATTATATGGACGAATACGCTTATGTGAATAAGCTTAGGCAGTTTATTATGACTCAACTGGAAAGTAAGCAGGAAAGTATAGTAAGTGAGCAGTGAAGGGGGAGGCTTTACATTTAGATGCGGTGCACTTTTCTTTAGCTACAAGTCTGATAATCATTTGCCCCGGCTATGATATTTGGCCGACTATTTGATTGTAAGGCGGATCTAATCTGAATAGGAGAATATAATACTGACTTTCTCTTTGGCAGTAAGTTTAGTAGCTTTATGGTAATTTCGTTCTCTGTTTTAGTATTGTCTTCCCAATAGAGCATATCCAACCGATGGAATTGTTGTCACAGGTAAGCAGCATGCAGTGTGGTTCGGAGAAGTGCATGAATTCGGAAATGTAGGATATAAGTAGGATTTTAGCTTTAAATGGAATGCTAATTACAGTGGAGTACAGAGATCGCTTCTGGTGAGAATGTTAGTTCAAGTCAGGAGGTTGGCCATGCGGGCAGTACCGGTACACCGAATTACATGCACTTTGACGAAAGGAAAAATGATCCTCTGGCATACTTAGCATGGCAATAAGGAAAGTTGGCAATGCACTGTAATAGGGAGGCGTTGCTCGCTCCAGAGGTTTTATATTTGTACATTGATAAATGGAGAAACACCCGGTAGAGAGTGTGTGTTCTGCGAATTGTATCAAGAATGATACCAAAGAGTATGTGAGGCGGAGGAATACTCTAGTGACGTTGCATCGAACAATATCACAAGGAAAAAATGCGATAATCTTGAATTGAACTATAGCAGTAGAATGGAATGATAGTAAGAGGGTAAATTAATGCTTGCAATTATTGACGTTATATTGTATAATTGTAAGCGAATTAATTGATTCTTGATGTCATTATAAAAAGACAATATGCAAGTGATATGTACGCTTTTGCTAAATGCGATTCAGTACCAATATCTGCTATCTTGCGTTTGAGGTTATCCGAATGGGACTGCGAGCGGTCCATCGGATTTTGTTGTTTGCCATCAATGAAACACCCGGTTACGTGTGACAGCTATAATTGTAAAGTGTTCCCGGAATATTCAAAGTGATATTATGCTGTAGTTATTATTGAAATTACTCTTTATAAAAAATGTTTTCGATTTTCTTTTGAGATTTTTGAAATAGGACTGCCATATAGTATCATAAAGAAATCTAATTTAAGATATAGTTGAATTGTGTTCCATCCTTCTGATTCACGATGGTTTTATCCGAACGCGGTAAATAAGAAGACCATATTCAATTTTATAAATCGTGCCAGAAGGAAGGAAAATATATGTTTACCGTAAGGAAGGATATATGTGAAAGAAACCAGAAGTCATGAGTTCAGTCTTCTAATTGATTTTTGGCTTTTCCTGGGACAAAGCTTATCAGCATTAAAGATTTTTGAACAAATTTTACAGAAGTGTTCGCTTACCGATTATTCAATCTCTCTATTGGTGCTAATTACCTCTACTGCACTCTCTTCTTTATCGTTTTTTTCGGAAAGCTTGGCAAATAAGGGAGATAAAGAGAGAAGAGATAAGAAGGTACATACTGTTCTTAAGTACAGTAGCTTTTTCTGCGCAATTGTCTTACTGATAGAATCGGGATTCCTCTTTTTGTTAACCATAGGCGTTCCCTACTTTGCAAAGTATTTTCCCATGTTCGCTGTGTATTTTGCTCTTATTATTGTGCCGTTGCGCCAACTCCTTAACTGTATCTATGATTGTATCAATCTGTGGAGCAAAGGAGAATAAGAGAATAGTTGTGAGGGTTATAATTGCCTTAAATAATATATAGATTTATACCCTATATGAATTGAGTGAGGATAAAATGGAGATTTTATTGCTTGTTGTATGCGTTTTGATTGCATCAGCTGACGGTTTTGTTGCGATATACAGTGCACTGCGGCGCACGGTATGGAAAAAGCGAAATACCGTGTTTGAGCAAAATTATCCTCAGCATGTTTCCATAAGGGTATTAGATATATTGGATGAAGATATCCTGCGAGGACTATTTGCGGGACGGAGTCAGTTGTCTTATCCAAAAGCTGTATGTGATAATGGTGGCCGAACGGGAAGAGGAAATCCACATTTGACTAGAAATAGGTATGTGGATATTTCGAGTATTGATACTCAAATAGAAAGGATTATACGCCAAGCATATGACTAACGAGAGTGAAAATAACAAGCAAGAGTTTCTTTTTTCGTTAAATGACGCGGTAAAGATCGATATTGATGTCGATGCTCTTAATAGTTATAAAGAGGAACTGAATGCTTTGCTTTCTGAATATGCTAATATTGTCAACCCCTTGATTGTGGAATATGAAGTGGAGAAAAATGAGTTCCCAATCGAAATGTTGAATGAGATACGGGCAATTGTTGGTCATATCGTTAGGGCGACTGCGACAAAAGATGACAAGGAAATCTCAGAGAACATTAGGAAAGCGCATTCTCATGTAAAACGTGCAACCTTGGATGGCTACAAGTATCTGTGCGTTATTTACGATGAGCGTTATTGGGATTTTTTTGCTCGATACGACACTGTTGATTGGGTTGACAGCGGACTCCAGGAGGATGTTCATAGTATAAATGAAAATCGGAGAAAAGCCGTTGAATTATTAAGGAAAGCTAAAAATTCAGAAGGCGTGGAGAACGATTCGCAAAGGTTGAGTTTGTCGGCCAAAGACCATTATGAATCGATGGTAACACTCAGTAAAATGTATAAACGAGCATATAATGAGTATAGGGCACTATTTCAGATGCTTTATTTGCTTGATGAGAAAATGGCGACACTCGCTAAACAGAAAAAGCTAATTACAAAAAGGAAATACGGGTTACTATCTATTTTTGGTAGGGCAAATGATAGATAAATTCAGATAGAACTAATTTGATTACCAACCTGCCCAACCCTTGCGACAAACCAGTAAAAACGTACAATAGACAAAAGCCCCTTGATGTAGGAAAGTTAAAGAGCTATATCAAGGGGTGTTATTATGTCCAGCAAAAAGGGAATGCTGCATTATAGTAAGGTAAGAACGGTAAATTCTATTGTAGTGATTGTTGATGGCGATCATACAACCCCGATTGATGTACTCAGAGCAACCTGTTATGTCGATCATACAAGCAGTCAAAAAAGCGGTGCATCAGCATGGAAGCTGATGCACCATTTTTAGTGTCTCATAATGTCTGAAAAAGTAAGCTGCCCATCTTCGCAGGTCTTAACCAGATCGGGCGGCACAATAGTGAGGAGCTGCAAGGCATCCTGGGCACTGGTGAGCCAGGGGCGAATCTGCTCAGAACTGAGAAGCAGCGGCATCCTGTCATGGATGTCATGAACCGTGGTATTGGGCTTTGTAGTCAGGACCACAAAGCAGTTTACTCCTTCCACATTGTCAAAGATGCCTGCCAGATACAGCGGCTTGCCCGGTATCTGAAAGAAATACTTGTGCTTTTCTTTATGGACAACAAACCAATCTATGGCTGGAAAAGGGCCGTTGGTTTGTGGAAGCGAAAATTCTCACAAAACAATGAGTTTACGCATATTTAATTCACAATATTCTATTGAAATATTTACTGCTGCATACAAGATTGGCGATGTGGACAGTACCGATGACACATGGGAGGATACTTACACTTTGGGAAAAGTCTTGAAGGAACTCCTTTTTATCCAATTGCCGATGGAATGTCACAATATACAATAGGGGAGTGACCTACAACGCGTGGGTCACTCCCCTGTTTTATATGAAGCATAGAAACATGGTTACATTACTCGTCATCCCACAATTCATCCAGCAAACCAATGACCTTCTTGTAACTTAGCTGATTTTGTTTGGCATCATCTACGAAGCGTTGAACTAAGCCACGGGTCATTTCATCGGAAACCATTTCTTTTAGTTTTAGAGGTAACATTATCGTGCTACCCGTGTTGCCTTTTGTGTAAATGTAACCTTCTTTTGCCATTAGGCGGTAGGCTTTTTGGGCTGTATTGAGTGAGACACCGGTTTGCTTTGCAAGCTCGCGACGGCTTGGCATAACATCGCCATCCTTTACTTCCCCAAGAAGTATCTGTCGCCTTAAGTGTTTAAAAATTTGATGATAAAGAGGGGCTCGGTCGTTAAATTCAATGTTTCGAAAATTGATCACTGGCCTCACCTCAGCTTTCTACATATCTTTTCAAAGTCGCTCATTAGTTCCGCCCGTCGTATTGCGTTTCCTTACATAAGGTGATGAAAAGGCTACCTTGAGGTGCCTTCTTCCAAAAGCCTTCACAGAGCGTAAATGCCATTTGTCTTTCTGATTAGCAAAGGCTTTTTTGAAGGGTTTGGGCAATGGTCTGCCCCACCAAGCTCCTGCGTGTTAGCAGGCCGGAAATCCAACATACCCCCAGTACTAGAACAACTGCAAGGGCGATACTTCCGATTGGTAGGCAGAATGGAAGTGGGAATGCTCGCTGGATAGCATAATATTCCAAGGTCAGTATGCCGATTCCAAAGGGTAAACTCCAGCATAGTGCTTTGATTCCGTAAAAAAGACTTTCCAACCAAATCATTTTACGGAAGTCGACCGGGGTGACCCCTACACTGCGGAGTATCCCGTATTCCCGGGTACGCAGTTCCATGCCCGTAGAGAGGATATTGTGAATATTGGCCATGCAAACCAGACATAGCAGCAGAACAAACCCGGTACAGAAGATTTGAAGAAGCATACCGAACCGCTGCAGACCTCCCATTGCTGTGGTGTTGTAATATGCACTGGTCACCCCTTTGGGCAGATTATAGCTGACGTTCTGAGCCCAGTCTTCCAATTCATCGTAAAGGGTAGAAATACTTTCAGGATGAATATACTGTATCTGCCAGTAGTAGGAACCAACCTTGCTTAGTTGCGCCTGCCGATTCAGGAAGGCTTGGAAGACGCTGCGGCTAGTCACCAACTGCAGGGCAATGCTGTCTATACTGTTGTAGGTGATAGTATTGCCGGAATAGGGGGCGTTTTCCGCAAGTGTCGCTACATGCCAGGTGTCTGCAAATCCGTTCTCCTTAACAAAATCCATAGAAAAGCCAGGTTGTAGATTCAGAGGATTATTCAGCTGGGTGTAGCTTCCTGCATGATACAGATAGGTGTTGCTGATCATAACACAATCAAGATATTCCGGGTTTAGGGAAACGTCCTTGCCAACCCAGTTAGAAAACTCCTGATCCTCCATGACCAGCAGTGTAGGATAGACGATGATGTTATTGTCATTTACAGAAGTGTAATACTGCTCTCCAAAAAGGCTAGCCCGGTCTTGAATCAAGTTGATTGCATCCTGACTCATATCCGTCCAATTTAAAGTAAAGCTTCCCATTTCTCCAGCCTGCAGACCTTCGACCAACCGGACTTCTCCTGTTCCAGCTAGAGCTTTTAGCCCATCAGCATAGGTGGCGGTATCCAAGGAAGGGTCGCTGATAGTCATGGTTGCTGTTGCTACGGGGCTGTCTGTCCCGTAACGCACGCCCATGGCACGGTTCACATAGAAGGAAAGTCCTGAGCCGGCCAGAAGCATGATTACGCTGAGTGAAAGGGAAAAAACAATAGCCCGATACCGTCCTCTGTTCCGTTTACAATTTTTGAGGGCGAGAACACCGGAAAAGCCAAAAATCTTTTCGGTCAATTTCCCCGTTTTCACATCACTGGAATTGAATTGAATCTGATCTGCTCCTCGGATGGCATCCATAGGAGTGATTCTACTGGCTTTCAAGGCAGGCTGCAGTGCGCTATATGCCAGGGTCAAGGCTGCTAACAGGGCTGTAGCGACCATGGGCATAGGCCGTACTGAAAGATAAAGAGGCTGGGTGAATTGAAACAGTTCTTGGACCTGTCGGTTCAGGAAGAGCAGTGTCACCGCCATTCCTCCACAGCCTGTAGCCAAGCCCAGTGGTATACCAATTAGCCCTAGGATAAAGGCCTCATACAGAACAGACTGGCGCCTCTGCGCTCGGGTGGCTCCTACACTGGCTAACATTCCCAGCATTTGGGTACGCTCCGTCATACTGATGGCAAAGGCGTTTCGGGCCAGCGACACAGCGCCCACCAAGATGATGAGAAGTGTCACAGCCATCAAACTATAAAAAGCAGGCAACAGCAGGCTGCCAGGGTAATCTAAGCCATAGTAGAGCAGAAGCTGCCGGTTCAAATCTATTGTTCCCACGCCCCCGGCATCGGCAGGCAAGCCAGCCTGCCAATTCTGGACATCTTCCATCAAGTCATACAGTTTCTGCCCCAGAGGATCGACGGTATAGTAAGCGCACCATAGTCCATCCGGGGGGACCTGATCCCCAAGCACCGTAAAGCATGGTTCCCAGGTGAGTACATTCTGGCCATCAAAACCGCCCGGGTCAACAATCGCGGTAATCGTGAACTGATTTTCCCCCAAAGAATGAATCACGTAGCTGTCCGACAATCCCATGATTCCCAGTCCGCTGGTTTGACGATAGGTTGTAGCCCCGGTGGAATCCACCTCTTGCGGGGTCCAAACCCGCAACAGATCCAAGGAAACTTGTTCTCCAAGTTTCCAACCGGTCTTTTCAGCCAGAGTCTGGGTGATGGCCAGTTCATTCTCTTTGGTAGGAAGGGTACCTTCCAGGCACTCCACTCCCAGGAGCTGGTAAAAGGACTGGTTTACTCCGTAAAGGGCCGCGCCCCATCTGTTCTGATCGTCCAACGGAAACATGCCCCAGCTGGCTGCCAGCCCCAGCTGGTCCACCCGGTCATCCTGGGACAGATTTTGTACCACCCGTTCTCCAGTTTCAAAAGCTCTGCCATGCCAGGTGCCATTTTCCTGTGTAGCCTGCCGGTACAGGAGATTCAAAAAAGAATCTGCTCCCGCAAAAACAGCCGTAAGCATTGCTACAGACAAAACCACGCCGATCAGCGTCACCAATGTGCGGCGGGAATTGGCCTGCATTTGTGCGCGGGTCACAGTATGGATGATGTTTTTCATGGGCGCACCACCTCATCCCGGGCAATATGCCCGTCCTGTACTGTAATGAGCCGGTCTGCCTGGCAGGCGATTCTCTCATCGTGAGTGATGACCAGCAAAGTCTGGCCTTTTTCCTCATGAAAGTGGCGCAGTAGGGTCATCACTTCCGCGCTGTTTTTGCTGTCAAGGTTGCCGGTGGGCTCGTCAGCCAGCAGAAGCGCAGGGCTGGTAATCAGGGCCCTGCCAATGCTAACCCTCTGCTGCTGACCACCGGAAAGCTGATGGGGCAGATGATTCATCCGATCCTGGATACCCAAAATTTGTGCCAGCTGTTCCAACTGGGTTTCGTTGACGTTGCGTCCGTCCAACAACAAAGGTAAGGTCAGGTTTTCCCGCACATTGAGCACAGGAAGCAAATTGTAAAACTGATACACCAGACCAATCTGACGCCGACGAAAAATAGCTAGTGAGGTTTCGCTCAGCTTGTAAAGATCGGTACCCTGTACCCACACCTGCCCAGCGGTGGGCTTGTCCACCCCTCCCAGAAGGTGCATGAGGGTGCTTTTTCCACTACCGGAAGGGCCCATAATAGCAACGAACTCGCCTTTTTCTACGGAAAAAGACACGTCATCTAGTGCCTTTACTTGGGCAATACCTTCCCCATAGTAACGGCTGAGATGTTCAACACGCAGTAATTCCATGTTTATCCTCCCTAGTCCAAGATTGGGCAACAGTTTTGCTGCCCTACAACTTGTAGTATATCGGCTGTTTCTTTCCTCTTAGTGACTTTTTGAGTGACAGTTTTGTCACAGACTACAGGGGTACATGGGCAGTTTGAGTATAAAACGGGCGCCAGGGCCAGGGTGCCGATTCTCTGCTGTCGCACTGCCACCTTGTGCCCGGACCAATTCTGCAGCCAAAGCAAGGCCGATACCAGCACTACCTGGAGCAGCATTTTTACCACGGTAAAATCTGCGGAATAGATAGGGAATATCCGATTCCGAGACGCCAGGGCGGTTGTCTTCCACCGTGATCATGAGGTTCAGGGCATCTCCATGTACTGTAATCTTCACGAGACCTCCTACGGGGGAATGTTCCGAGGCGTTCTTGATTAGGTTAGTTACAGCCTCTGCGGTCCATTTTTCATCTCCCTCCCATAGAAGGTTTTGTGGGCAATTTACTTCCAACGTCTGGTGGCGAAGTTCCAAGGCCACCTTTATTGGAGCGGTAGCTCTATCCAATAAAGAAGAAATAAAGACCGTTTTACGTTCCAATTCTAGGCACCCGGCATCCAGTCTGGATAAGGTTAGCAGCTGCTCCAGTAGCCACTGCATGCGTTCCAGCTGGGCAGTAAGTTGGCAGGTGAATTCTTGCCGTTTTTCAGAAGGCAGGTCTGGTCGGGCTAGCAAATCTGCCATAACCAGCATTCCAGTAAGAGGTGTGCGCAATTGATGAGAAATGCTGCCCAACAGCTGCTGTAGAAACTCCTTATCATGAGACAGTTGGGCGCTTTGCTGACGCAGGGTCATTGTGATTTTGTGTAGATCGTTCTTCAGTAGGCTCAGTTCGCCTTCACGATTGTCACGAATATCCAGAAGTTCCCCACCTGCATAGACTGAAGCTAAGTACTCACCAAGTCCCTGCAACTTTTTATATCGGCTCCTTGTTACGAGTACCCAGATTAGTGTGGTAAGAAGGACAGAACCTCCACCTGTTAACGCTGGTATAAGTCCACCGCTAAAACCACATATTAGCGCAGATACCATAGCTAGGACTATACTGAGGGCGAAAGGCAGACATAATTCTCTATTTTTTGCCATGACTGTCTACCTCCAGTCGATAACCCATTCCACGCATGGTGGAAATGAGATTTTTCCCTGGCGTTTCCAGCTTGTTCCGCAGTCGCTTGATATACACAGACAACGTGTTGTCATTGACGAAATTACCTGCGACGTCCCAAATTCCTTCCAATAGTTGCCCCCGGGTCAAAATCTGACCGGGATGGGCGAGAAAAGTAAGTAACAGACGGTATTCCATGGCGGTGAGCGGGATAGGCTCTCCCTTACGGGTTACCTGGGCTTTCTGGAGGTCCACTACTACATCTCCCAAGAGTACCAACTGTTCCCGTTCTCCGGCAGCCCGACGAAGTACTGCTCGGATACGGCTGGCAACTTCCCGAAGACGAAAAGGTTTGACAATATAATCGTCAGCTCCCATATCCAGCCCTAGGACAACACTTCCTTCGTCTCCCCGTGCTGTGGCAAAAATCACTGGGATATTCTTGCTTTTAGCAGCGGCACACAGATCGAAGCCGTTGCCGTCAGGCAGACCGACATCAACCAAAAGCAATTGGTATCTTCCTGTTTCTAGCGCTTCTTTCCCTTGAGCTAGGGTTCCTATAGAAGTGACCTTCCAGCCCTCCTGTTCCAAAGAATAGGCTAGCCCAGCAGCAATGGTGGAGTCATCTTCAATCAATAATATCTGATCCATGGGAATTATTTCCTCACTTTATCTGTTTCGTGTACTATATTGTGTTATTATGCGGTTGCCTTTAGAGATTAGCCAATTAGGAAAAACACAATAATCTTACCAATTAGCGTTTAAATGCGGTACATGTTATTTTGTGAAGACTATTTGCCTTATTTAGGCTTTTCCAAAATGGTGAGTATCAAACATCAGTGATTAAGCAAAGCTTTAAGCAACGACGCGAGTGGTTGTGAAATATAACCTAATATTGTTGCTAATACGATACAAAATATAAAATAGGTGGTGAATGTAAAGATTGGATGCCAAGCATACAGAATTGCTACGGGCACAACTATAATAACTAATAGTACATGATGGATAAGAAAAATACGGTAACTTTGTTTTGAGAAAAAGTGTATGAATAAGCGGATGCCATGCGGAAACTTTTTTAAGTATTTGGTAGAAACACCAGCAAAGAGCATTATAAAAATAGCGGAGAAGAATGCTATGTACTTTGTGGGTACATATAATAATGCAAGGACTCCACATATTACTCCGCAGAGAACAAGTTGTTTACAACTGTACTTGCGACCGATAAGCTGTGAAAACAACATGCCAATCCAAAACACAAAGGCTTGTCCCAAGACCATATGATCACCATCGTATGGTAAACATAAAGAGGGGCCAATAAGCCAGAATAAAAAAAGAATAGCACCCCAAAAGAAAGTCTTTCTGTTGGGAAAAACGAAATGACGAAAAATAGGAAACAAAAAATACAAGATAAGTAAACATCCTAAAAACCATTCACCGATTTTATAAAACGTAGAGGTGAATTGTTGTATATAGCCATCAACGCCAATAATAGAAAATATAATCTTCCATTTTGGGATTGAAGCATTATTCCCATGCAAGACTTCTCCATATCCAAATAAAGCGAAAAATACTACCCAAAAATCTGGATAGATCGCTAATACTCTACTTTTTGCGTATTCTTTTGGATTCCACCTATTTTGCCAACGTAGATTTAAGCATACACCGGATAGCAAGAAAAATAAATTAACCCCAATGCTTCCTAAAAGGCTATATGCTTGGAGTGTGAATGAAGAGGAATTGATGTATCCTGCTGTATTTGATTCAACAATAAAGTGGTATAAAAGGATAAATATAGTTGCCAAATTTCTTGAGAAATCCAGCTCGAGAAGGCGACTATTATCTAGCGATCTTACTTTCATAATTAACTTGCCTTTTCATAAAGCTCATAAGCGGTTTCAAGAGAAATTTGTCCAGAACAATAGCTTTGGAATATTTCTGAGAAAGTATTTGTTTCATCTCTAAGACTATCTATATCTGCGATTGGAACCAAGGTTGACATATCGCTTGAAATGTTGTTGCACAGTGATACATTGTAAGTCGCTGATGCATCCGTAATACTCTGATTGAATGCTAAATAGTTAACGGGCAATCCATCGCCTAAAAGCTCACTTTGAATATCGTTGGAAAGCAGAAAAAGTAGAAAGTCCTCACTGCTATCATTGGCACCAGATGGGAGGGTAATCACAGAAGAAGGGATGCAGTATTTTATATCATCAGGAGCAGAAATAAAATTGATATATCCATCTCTATGACTATTGTTTATGAAATCATAAAAAGGAATAATGAAATTATCACTACGCGTTATGAGATCACAGAAAACAACTGAATCGCTGTTCATGAAATTGGTGGGAGAATTGTTTGATGGAACTTCGTTTGAGTTTTCTTGAAATGTGAGATTATTGTATTTGACGATACTTTGTAAAATTTCAATGAGGTTTTGATATCTATCTTTTGATAATGCATCATCTAGTTTTATATAGTTTCGCCATATGGGATAGTACAACTCAGGAAGAGCCTCTGCGTAATTAAATACTATTTCAGGCTTCGGGACGCTAAGACCAGCTAGAATTTTTTGGTAAAGCTCTATACCATTAAGAGGTTCATTTTTGAAAACGTTAGCCGACAATACATCTAGAGTGTTCGCCGAATTGACTGCCTCTAAATCTCGACCACCAACTGTTGGAACCATTATCCTTAAAGGGATAGCATATGTTTTCTCTTTATTAGTGTACAAGTGAGTGATATTGGAATAAAGGTATTCTTGATTGCAAATATTTGTGATGTCCTGAAATAATGTAGGTGAGTTTGTTATTAGCAAACTGGAATACAAATAACCCAGATTGTCAATTACGAGTAAATCGGGACCAACGCCTTGATATATCAAAGTTTCTATTTCTTGTCGTACTTGATTATAATTCCAATTGTCTTGCCCCCAGAGATCATCGGCGCTGACACAAACCACCTCAGGTGTATGAGAGCGATTCCAGAGATTTGAAGCATATTGTAATAAGGGGGACTCATACAACGAGAAGACAACGATTTTATCGCCATAACACGAAAATAGTTCAGAAGCGTGAGCGCTTGTTGATTCTTGTGAGGTTGATTTTGGTTCAATATAATTGTTCATTCCGAAATTAAACACTAAAATGGCAATTACAATAAATGCAACAATAACAAATAACCATTTACCTTTATGGTCAAGCTCGCGTTTTTTCATTTCTGTACTTCCTTATCGCAAGGTTCTTAAGTTGAAGTGAAAAAAGGGCCTGATCCAAAAACGTCATTGACATAACGACATTCGAATCAGGCCCTTCTCTATATTATAGAGAGTAAGGATTTGAAAACTACCTACGACATATCAAAGCGGTTCTTGCTCAGATCAATCAGTCCAAGAGAGCGTATACGTGCCGTAACCGGAGATCGGCGCGGCAAAAATCTCCTTGAAGCCCCACACATCTTGGAATTGGCATCCGCCGCCAGGAACAACTCCGATAGGAGAGCGCCCAGCGATACGGAACTGAACCGCTCCCGGACTCGAATTGTGGTTGTAGCAGGAGATGTCTCTGCCCAGGAATGTGCCGCTACCAATCTGCACCTCCGAAGTCAACAGGCCAACCCAGCTGTTGCCGGCGCGCGTGACGCTTTCCATTTCGGCGGACATCTCCGTGGAAGACATGTCGGCGGTGTCGACAGGTTCCGCAGCAAAGGCCGAGACAGAAAGGGAGAAAGACATAGCCAGAGTGAGCATACCGATAGCAAGATGTTTCAACGCTTTTTTCATAAATAGACCTCCAATCTGTGAGTGATTTTAAACTGTTCCCTAAAGAATGTGGAAAAATCGTTTCTCTAAGTCGTAGGATGTTTCTGCGGTGCACCGTATTTCCTTGTGATTAAACTTTATCATAATTGGTTGCCATATTCCAAAAATCCGACTTGAATGCAAAAAATAATGCATAAACGCAAAAATCCCTGCCGTAAGCGACCGTACAGCAGGGATTGGTATTAACTTTGCTCTGTGTCTGGCCAGTCGGCAGTAAAAATAAACCTGCCATCCTCGAACAAAAATGTATATTCAGCGTGGTACTTATCTAGAATGTCCTCAACATTGCGAAGGCCAAATCCATGTAATAGAGGATCAGGTTTAGTAGAGGCAATTTGTCCACCAATAATCTGAACGGGGAGGCTTGGATTGATAATAGAGATGGATAATATCCCCTGAGTATACAGGATTTGGACGCTGACCCATCGATCGGATTCCTGCATCCGTAAACAAGCTTCCATTGCGTTGTCAATAAGATTTCCGAGGACGATGGTCACATCCAGCCGCGGTAATTTTAACGCTGAAAGGTTATTCACGCGAAATCGCATGTCTATTTTCTGCCGCTGCCCGGAATAGCCTTTTTGGTTCAAAAGAGCGTCAATTACAGCGTTGTGGGTGTTCACCAACAAGATCCGTTCGCTTTGGTGAACTTTCAACTCCGATAAATACGCCTTGGCTTCCTCCCAGTTTTCTTGGTCCAAGATATCTGCCAAAGTAGAGAGTTGCGCACGGTAATCGTGAGTCATTTTCCTTTGTCCAGCGTATGCTTGGCTCAGAGCCTCTATGTTTTCATCTTGCACATGTGCCCGTTCTGCAGCAACCACGAGCTTTTCCCGATTTAGGGCACTCTGCTCCAAATGGTCAAACATAAAAATAGCTACAACATCTACCGCGTCTAGAATCAGTAGACAAATCTGCCATATTTGCTGTTCTTTCGGGTATGTATAGATCTGCCAAATAATGAGCAGGGTACAAAGAGGAAAAACGGTAGACAAAGGCACCCAAGCTCTGGCGTGTTTGCCAACAGATAAAGGTTGGTGAAACTTACGAATTACAAGCGCAATTGCAAGGAGTAGAAGAGGGCGAAGGAGGAATACCATGGAATACAGTGGAATATTCCACACATATTCTTTGTATGATAGGTTCAGCATATACATGCACAGTGTGTCAAGCCAATATGCAGAGGTATAAAAGACAGCATATGTTGTCACTGCGATGAACAAGCGTCGATCCCAACGGCTTTGGTATAAAATAGCACACAGTATATAATAGAAAGCAACCTCAAACAGTATCTTAAGAGTATAGCCATCACTACTACCTATAAAAAATGAAAATGAGGAAATAGCCAAAATTCCTACAGCGACAAAGAGCCAATAGGTTTTTCCTGATTTTTTTCGAGGAAAAAAAGAATCAAATAGGATGATTTCAGTCCAAACTGAAAGCGTGTTCCCGATTATAGTGAGTACGTTACCCCAAGCTTCTACCATATCTGCTGCGCCTTCCATTTAACAAATTTTTGCTTGTTATCGCGGTAGCTACGGGCGCTAGCAGGCAAAGTATGCCCTGTAGTCAAAACTGCGCCGGTGCTTTGCAACGTTTGTAAGTAGATCATATTGACTAAAAATCGTTTGTGAATTCGCAAGAATCCCTGCGAAAAGAGAAGCTCTTCCAGCTGGGCCATCGTCAAACGTGTATATAATTTCTCTCTTTGCCACCCAACTAGGTGCAAACACTGTTCATGACCTTGACTCTCCACATAGGCCAGAGCTTGTATGGGGACAGGCATGCTTTCACCCTCACAAAAAATCTCCACCTTACGTTGGCGTGTTCGGCACACGTTGAGGGCATCAGAAAAATATAAAGAAAGCTTTTTGTCAAGTTCGGTTTTGGACAAATATCTAAACGCATCTACTTCGTAACCTTCTGGTGCGTACTCGCTGAAATTTGTTACAAAAATTAGAACAGCCTCTGGGTTTCTTCGGCGCATATCTCGTGCCAAGCTAATGCCGTTTTTCTCTCCGAGGTCAATATCAAGAAAGAGAATATCACAATTTGTCAGTAACTCTGCGTTTATGTCGTTTGCATTTGTCAGACACTGAATGGTCATGGATTTAGGAGAATATGCCGGCAGGGTCAATATTCTTTTATACATGTCATGCGCAAAAGTAGTGTCATCATCACAAATTAGTATGTGTATCATGTTTCCCCCTATTTTGGAATACTTGCCACTAGTAAGACGCTCTCGTGTTTTCAAAATAGTGAATCCTCCGTCAATTGTCAATATGTATTAGCACATTTTCTTAAATATACCACAAACGTGATAATTAATCAATGCAATACCACAAATGGACGATTTCCGAATTGTACACTATAGAGAAATACAAGGAGGGGAAGATGTATGGTGTATGAATTCGGCGCACGCTTATTACAGCTGCGGAAGGCAAAAAATCTGACTCAGCAGGCATTGGCTGATCGCGCTAAGGCACTTGACCCCGACCTGCGATTATCTGATTCAGTCCTTGGTAAATATGAAGGTGACCGCGCGGTGCCACGGCTGACAGAAGCTGCAGCACTTGCCGAGGTGCTGGGCGTTTCACTCGATTTTTTGACGTGTGGTGAAACTAGCCGTACTTTGCCACTAAAAGGGCTGACTGAAACTCAAATAGAGCTATTACTGGAATTAACTAAGCTTTTACGTCAACAAAATGAAAAATGCTCACAAAACAAGCAGCGAATAAAACCGACTATTGAACAAGCAACTCTTATCGCGCAACTGATTCAAGAAATTATGGGCTGAATTTTGCATTCGTGCTATATTTTTTGCATTCGTGACGCTTTTTTGGAAGATTATTCCCAGAGTGAGTAAAATAACAATGCTAGGAGTTGGTATATATGGAGACTTTAGCGGTAAGGGTAACACACTTCTTTCTGCAAAAGCACTATATTGAGTCCGACCAAGCTGAATGGTTTCAATATGGCCTTGTCCGCCGTATGATGGGTGCTCTTACCTTCCTTTTGCTTCTACCCATCGGAACTATAGTGGTGGGTTTGGGAGGATCTTTTTTTTACTTGCTTGTTTTTCGCTTTTTGCGAACGAGGACTGGTGGCTATCACGCAAAAACCCCGCATGGTTGTCTGCTAGCATCTCTTAGTACAATGTTAATAGCATTGTCATTGGCGAATTGTATCCAAACACCGTTTTTAGGTAGCGTGGTTTTGTTTGGAGCAGCTCTATTTGTTGTCGCATTAGCTCCCGCAAATAATGCATCTCTTCATCTAACAGCCGACGAACTTGCTGCTATTCGTCCAAGAGGTTTGCTTCGCCTTGGCGTAGTTCTTTTAGTAGGGTACCTTTTTCTCCAAATATATATGCCGATTGGAAGCTGTGTGGCGGTTTCTTTGCTGGCTGTTGCGGTGATGCTTATACTGGCTAATTTAGGATTTGGAGTGCAATGATGTACAGTACTCTTTTTCAACCAAATTGACAATTTGAGAAAGGAAAAAACTATGAAGGCGAAGGAAACTATTGTACAGAGCTTGGTGCAGAAAGCAGCTCAGGCGATCATCAAACGTGAAAGCGAAGGGTGGCCACCTGATAGCTTATGGAGTGCCTTCCAACCTCACAGACCTGAGAAATCACTCCATAGCCAGAAAAACCAAAATAAGTGACAAAGTGACTATCAATGACTTCTTCGCGCCCGCCGCATTTAGTATGCGGTGGGCGCTTTTTTATATTATATCGCCTTTTTACTCATACCCTATGTGTCCACATAAGTGGACCTCCGATTTGGTTTTGCCATTCTCATGAAAGCCAAAACCAAACGGAGGTACCATTTATGAAGTCTATTGATCTTGAAAAATACTATACCCGTCCGCTCTGCGAGGGAAATGATACGACCCTGCTTGTTTCCGATGAAGTGGCTGATGCGCTAGAAGAATTTATCCGTGAGGAAAATAACTACACTCTGCGTCGATATCGCGCTAAAGCTTACTATTCCCTCGACTGTGAGGACGGTATTGAGCATCATATCCTTTTCAGACAAGAAACACCCGAAGAACTCTATGAGAAAAAGCTGACGATTCAGCAGCTCAATCGGGCTCTTGCCAAACTTCCCTTAAAACAGAGCCAACATATTTATGCACATTTTTTCCTCGGAAAAAGTTGTCGGGCGATTGCCATGGCGGAACAAGTGTCGGTGAGGGCTGTTCAAAAGTCTCTGCGCAGTGGTCTGAAACGGCTAGGTAAAATTCTGAAAGAAAATTGAGCCAACTGGTTCGTTTTGGACATTTTTTGAAATGGTTATTAGGAGACAAACATTTCTTCCCCCCGTTTGTCTCTCATGTGCCTTGAAAAGTAAAAATCCGACATTTTAGCAACATACAGCCTGTCTGGCCGCAACCCATGGAGCGACGGCCAGCACGGACGGAAATACCGCCAGGATACCGAGCCAAAGAGGAGGTGAATTCTCCGGCTATGGTGGAGCGATTAAACCCTGAATTTCCGGATGACCTGCAAGAACTCAATCAGTAAAGTTTGATACAAGTCCTCATCGCGGTGACCATTCACCATGCTGCATTTCAGCAAAAGAGGTGAAAACTGGTCATACAGCAGCTCCACAGCCTTGCTGTCGCCGTTCTTTGCCACCAAAATGGCATCTCTAAATGCTCCCATCTTAGTTTTCCTCCATTTCTTTACGGATTTTCTCGCAAGCGTTGCGACGGTGTGTACTTACGGTGTTCTTTTCGACACCCAGTTTGGCAGCCGTGTCGGACACAGATAGCTGTTCGACATACAGCGAGATCATAACCTCGCATTCCTTCGGCGTCAGCTTATGCAGATACTTTCGGATGCTCTCCCACATCAGTTTCGATTCGACAATTTCCTCCACCGGTCTTGTCGTGGGCGTATACATTTTATCCACCTCCTCGGAACATTCCTCGATAGAGATCTCGCTTGCAGCCTGCTCCGCTTTCGCGCGCAGGTAGGATGCACGGCGATTGTAAAGAGCCTTCGTCAAGCACTTCGTAAAGCGCGCAGCCAGCTGCGCGTCCTCACCACTAAACCATAACTTGTTTTTCTTTGCCATCGTAAACCTCCTGAATTTTGAGTTTCATTGAATAGACCTCAAAATTCAGGAGGGGCGCGGGCAGAAAATGGCGGCCCTCTGCCGCCAAAACAAAAAAGAAACAAAAAAATACGCCAGATGGTTATAAAAACCATCTGGCATACGAATAATACACGAAAAACTACGCGGCGAAGGGACTTTTGAAAGGACACAGTAGCGCTTGAAGTTTTCCCTGCCTTAATACGGCATAGCTCCGCTTACCGGAGCGTCAAGCACATCTACCATGCAATACGCCTTTCAACTAAATATGTCCCACAAAAAGAAAAAGCCCGGCAAGCAAAAACTTGTCGGGCAGAAAGTGGATTTACTTTTCTTCCATCCAACCAAGGAATGTCTGCAATTTCTGTATGTCACCGTCATCGAGGTCTTGCAGTCGGTTAAAGATATTGATACGGTCGGTTTCATCCCCGGCACCGGTAAAGAATTCCTGCGGGGTTACGCCGAGGTATTCACAGATGCGCAGGAATTCATGCATTGAGGGCAATGCCTTGCCGATCGAAATACTGCGCATATAGCTGCCGCTTTTGCCAAGGTCAAGGCTCATTTTATGTTCAGAAACGTGGAGGCGATGGCGCAGCTGCGTGATGCGCTTACGGACAAAATTCTCATATTCGGCTACCTGGAGCAAGCAGATACACCCTTTCCCATTTATACTATAATATGCAAATATTGTAATATAAATCGCGGTAGAGCGTTCAGCATTGATGTATCAGTTTTCGAACGATTGCCAATAAGTTGACGATTAAATAATGAATTTCGAAAAAAGTTTTTTCAAGCGCTGTGTTTCAGATGATAAGCAGCCGGTCGGGAAAGCGTAAAATATGGTCGATATGCGCAATCGCCCCGGCTAATGTATCAAAGCGCCCCTCGCACGGATCGGGCACCTCAGTTAAGGCGGTGGGGTCTGCCGTAAGACCGTTTTCCTCCAGCCACGCATCAAACGCCTTGCGCATCGCTGCGGCGTTGGCGCGCTTTTCCTCTTTGATGACACGCTCATCAAGGTAGATAATGGCATCATATTTGTGGGCTGCGGTGTTATGGGTAATTTCAGCAAAGATGATCCTGTTTATATAGGTATGGAATAAGAGTTCCACCCCCAACTTGTGCAGCTCGGTTTCTGCGCGCTGGCGCTCGGAAATTTGCGCTTTTTCGCCCAACGCAGTGCGCAGCTTCCGGAACAATTCATCCCCGTTTGCAGGATAGAACGCAGTACCCTTGGTGTCCTCGATTTCCTCAAAGCAGTATGCCTGCTGCGAGGGCGACAGCATCCCCTGTTCAGCCAGCTGTGTGGCATTGAGAAGATCCTGCCGATAGGATTGCGATAACGACATTGCGAATTCCTTTTTCATATAAGATCACTCCTTGTTTATAATTGGTGAATCTAGTATGAATTATAATTCTTATTCGTGTCGAAATTGCGCGAAGGCAAGGATATAAAGGAAAAAATTCATACAACAATCGTCAAGAAGAAAAGGAGCAGTTTCCAACAAGCATCCGGTGTCACGATATGCTAGGCGTGGATGTGTTGGTCTACAGATTTGGAGATAAATTTGTTTTTGATAGCAACTTAACCAAAGGGACAGTTTGTTTTAAGATATTTATGGAGTTGAAGTCAAAAGGTTGATTTCCAAAGTAAAAGGCAAGAAAGGAAGAAGGTGAAAAATAGCGCAAATTCGTGATATTAGCAAGCGTACTGCCCTTTATGAGAGACTGTCGAAAGACGATGAACAGCAGGGTGAATACATTAAGCCTTATTTGTGTCATTTCTCGGGGCGAAAATCGGGGTAAATATCCCTTTCTAAGCCTTTCAAAAACGCACATAAGGTATTTGTACTAACCTGTGGTTGTGTATGAAATTGTGGGTTTGGGGTAACAAAAAACACCGTATTTCTACGGTGCGTTCTGTCAGATATATTCTGTTTTATGATAGCAGAAAACTGGAATTCACAGTTCTTCCATCCTTCCCATCTTCAGCGCCATAACAAGAGTTCCGGCTGCCATCACAAAGACACCAATTTCAATCACATAGATGGGAAGAAGCGCCGGACCTGCCACGGCAAAGAAGTCCACGATAAAATGAATCCCATATGCAAGAACCGCTGTAAAAGCCGCTGTCCTGCATTTGCCTGCCTTTACCGCCCGGTAGATCAGCAGTGACAACCCGATATGCAGAATGATGGCACTGATTCTTTCGATTCCGCTTACAAAAAAGAGTGGTGCCGGTGTTGTCCATAGGGCCGACAGCTGTGACACGGTCTGGTTTGCAGACTCAGCAGGAAGTGCCGCCAGCGTATTCTGCATGGCTCCGCTGTTGATCATCAGCATGGACACAAGATTGCTGATTCCGGAGAGTCCTCCGAGCAGAATGGCCTCCACACCGCCATGCCCGATTCCATACATCAGTGCATTTGGAAAATCCAGCCATTTCTTCATCCAGAACTTCATGGCAATCAGTCTTCCGGTCTCTTCAAAAACCGCTGCAGCCAAAGCCGCGTACACATAGTAAAGCCATGGCCTGCTCTGTGCGTTCAGTCCGCAGAACTGAATGACAAAAACATGCAGCAGCTGCTCCAACAGCATGGCAAACAGCAGATAGGTTCCTGCTCCGATAAAGAACGAGGAAATCCTTGCCTTAAGCTTCACCCTTCCTGCAATGAACAAAGCAATCGGTACCCCCATCGAGAGGACAACGGAGCAGATAACTCCCGCTATCGCCAGACCTGATATTGTGTTCAATTCCATCTTTATACCTCCCTGATTCTCAAAAAATTCCTTTATTGTATTTGAACTGTCCATACAATATAAAGCCTAATCCGACAATAACTGCTGGAAGAATGATATAATCTATAATTATTTCACTCCAAAACGAAACAATAAAACCTAATACAAGAGATATTCCTATAATCAGCGTTCCTGTGCCGACTGTTTTTCCATACTTTGGTATATCTTCTTCCTTTACTTTTCGCCTGTTATAAGAGTGAATTGTGCTGATATTGCCTTTGATATTTACAATTCCCACAACAGATATGAACACTCCCAAAATCAACATTATAATATTTTCCATAATGACCTCCTAAAAATAGAATAGTTCCTCAAATTTTTTGTCCAATGCAATACAAAGAATTAGAGCCAATTTTGCAGTTGGATTAAACTGTCCTGTTTCAATAGAACTAATCGTGTTTCTTGATACACCCACCATTTCTGCAAGTTGAGCTTGAGAAAGATTTTCTTCTGTGCGAACTTCCTTTAAGTGATTTTTCAGTTGTAATTGTTCTTTCATATTCTCACCTCTAAAAGGTGGCTAACAAATCCAACAAATGCCAAAATGGAAATCACAAAAAACAGAACAGTCAAGACCAAATCGCTCTTTCGCTTCATTTTGATAAAACGAACTAACCATTGTGTTGCAATAATGCTGAAGTATATAACCCACGGACTGTAAATCATAGTATGAGCAAGCACAGAAGATAACAGCGAAAGCAAACAACACACTAAAGCACCAACTCTGCTTGCGTGACTTCCGGCTTGATATACCACTTCCATTTCAGCCAAGTCCTTATTGCGATGTTCTTTTCTGCTTGCATTTAAGATTTCGTCCTTTTTCATCAAAACACCTCCATACCAAGTTTTCTTTGCATATTTTAATTATACACATGCCAAGTTTTCTTGTCAATAGAGTTCATAAAAAAAGTTACAACCGGTATAATAGGTAACTTTTCTACCACTTCGATTATACTCACGACTTAATGACTTCTTGAATACTTGCCGAAAAAGAAAAACTGCCATCGGTTTGACAGCAGTTCTTCTTCGGTTGGTATCCGTTAGGAATACACAATATCATTCAATACAATCTCATCGGCACAGGCTCGAATGTTATTCATCAATCCTATCCATCTCATCATATCCGTTGCTTTTCTGCACGCCCAGGTTACAATCTCCGGTTCGATCATCAGACGTACATCAAACAGATCCAGTGCCAACCGATAACGGTCCTCCACGTTTCCAAACCCGAGAACATCATTTTCCATATAAATGGTACTGATGACATAAGTTCCGTCACCTTCTGCTTATCCGCTTTCTCAAATTTTAGCATTTGTTTTTTCTCTTTTCAGCTCTGCATTGCCTGCCCTTCTCATTTTTGCTATACTGTCAATGTAGTTTTGCGCCATAGTTTCCGGCGTATCGTTATTTTGACTCAGGAGGAAATTTATGATCAAATTAGTTGCAAGTGATCTGGACGGCACTCTGCTTCACAACTATCAGCAGACTGTGCCGAAAGAAATATATGATACGATTAAAGCACTTCATGAAAAAGGAATCATCTTCACTGCCGCAAGCGGACGCCAGTATGCCAATATCCGCAGGCTTTTCGCTCCTCTCGGCTTCGACATTCCATATATCGCTGAAAATGGTTCCATGTGCGTCTATAAAGAAGAGATACTCGCCACCGGTCTGACTCCATCCAAAACCATCCGGCATATTCTGGATGCCCTGATGGAATACCGGAAGATCTATCACACCGGACACTGTATCCTTTCTGTAAAAGATACTTATTACAGCGACTCAACCGATGAACGTTTCATTGATTATATGGAAAATGATATGCATAACATCGTTACCTACGTGCCGGATCTGTATGCGATCAAAGAACCGATCATCAAAGCAGCCATCTGTGATTTTGGTGGCACAAAGAATCTGGAACCCTTCTTCCACAAAAGGATCGGAGATGAAATCCGCGTTGTAACTTCTGCGGATCACTGGATTGATTTTATTGCGCCAAATGCAAATAAAGGAACGGCACTGAAAGTTCTAATGGAAAAATTCGGGATCAAAAAAGAGGAATGCATCTGCTTCGGAGACCAGCAGAATGATATCGAGATGCTGAAAGCTGCGGGAACAGCGTATGTCATGGCAACCGGCCACCCTCTCGCCAAGAAAGCGGCAGATTACGTTGTGGAATCACCTTTGCCGGTGATGCAGGGGTTGTTGTAGAGTAAAAATGGGGACGCTCCATATAAAGAATTGGACTGATAACTGTTTCAGAATATAAGAAGCTCTAAGACCACAGAAATTTATTAAAAGCATTCTGAAAAATCCATAACTCGCTTCGCTCAAACAGATGGATTTTTCAGAATAACATAAATTTCTGTGGTCTAAGAGCTTCTAATATTCTTCCAAATGTTACCAGTCCAATTCTTTATATGGAGCTGTTTTTTTCAAGACAGACAACTCCTGAATGATGGAGGGGCGGTGACTCC
>OGQQ01000972.1_pt1 | contig 24891 bp, 25 predicted proteins | sample 1553281 | NCBI WGS metagenome assembly OGQQ01 (sample SAMEA2579937, study PRJEB22360) | human gut metagenome | biome: human gut; feature: human-associated habitat; material: faeces | place: Denmark | collected 2008/2010 | reverse complement strand
GCGGCGGCCTTGATTTGTTCAAAGCCGCCGTAAGAGTGGAACAAGGGCATGATGATTGCCTGCTGAACGACGGCTTTTTTTCTTTGCCGTCGTCCGGCAGATGACAGAGCATTATGGTTCGGAGTTATTCAGTGCTTTAATTTTCGCAATCAAATCATAATCGGTTTTGCAACAAAAAACGCCGCCATAAAGTTTTGTCTGCTGTACAAGCCAGTAATCGTCATTGCCAGACATAAGCAGGAAAGGAACGGAGATCCCTCGTTGACGAATATCTTCAAGCAAATCCAATCCTGTGCCGTCTCTCATATTGAAATCGGAACATATCGCATCCACTGTAATCGCTTGAAGAATGTTTAATGCGTCCTCGACGCCCGTGGCCTTAATCGTGTCAAAATCACCTGATAACACGGATGACAGGAATTGCAGATATTCCGTGTTATCGTCCACTACTAGTAGTCGTTTCATAACTTTCTACCGTCTATTCCACAGTAATCTGGATAGCGCCTGAATAGTCTGTACCGGTGATCCCAATATAGTTAGCTCCCGCTTGAAGTTGGACGGTAACGCTCCCGCTGTCGGATTCAGAAAGCACTTTTTCCTCTAATTCCGGGGAAATGTAAATGAGCTGGCAGTTTCCAGATTGAACATCAAAACTATACTGGATGGTGATTTCCCGGCACTCATTTTCTTTGAGGTCAGTATCAGCTACCATGACATTGCGCTGAAAATCGACACCGCCCTCTATACGATTGAGAAAGCGAATCCCGCACTGAAAGGCGCACTGCCGGACAACTACTACTCACGTCTTCACATCGACACAGCAAAGCTGGCATCACTGCTGGACGAGATTGATAAGATCAACACCGGCGATAAAGAGAATGACATTATCGGACGGGTCTACGAATACTTCCTGAGCAAGTTTGCACTTGCGGAAGGCAAAGGCAAGGGCGAGTTCTATACGCCGAAGTGCATTGTCAATTTGATTGCGGAAATGATCGAGCCGTATGACGGTATTCTCTATGACAAAACCACGCCGAGATTGATACAATTCCATACCTTCAAAAATGCTGTAAATCCGCCGTTCCTGGGCGGTTTTTCTATTTTCAGCACTGTGGCGGCATGGGCAGAACGGCATCCTTGCCAGTAGCGTTTGCAAATTTAGGGGGTACTCTGTAACGATAAAAAAGCTATCGTTACAGAGTAAGGCTATCGTTAAAATGTTGTTGTAGAGTTAAACGAAGTAGATAGAACAGGAGTTCTCGAATTGTTTGGATAAAAAATCGCAACTAAATGCGAGAATCTATTGCAACAAGCGTAGCTTTGTGCTATAATTTTAATTGGATTTTGTGACTCGCAAAATCCGTAGAGTTCATAATGTAGCTGTTAGAGTTGGAGGACAGATATGTCAGTTTCATATAACAGATTGTGGAAATTGTTAATTGATAAAAATATGAGTGTCGCTGATATGCGAAGAGCAGCCGATATTGCGCCAAATACCGTTACTCGGATGAAGAAAGATCAAGAGGTAACTTTGGCTGTTCTTGAAAAGATATGTGCTGTTTTAGATGCGGATTTCGGCGATATTGTAGAATATAAGAAATAGCGTTTATGGAGGTTTCTCATGTTGAAAGATAAAAGCCTAACATATGTGACGCTGTTTAGTTCGGCCGGTGTAGGCTGCCACGGTTTCCAAATGGAAGGATATCATTGCATTGCCACGAATGAAATCATAGAGCGTAGGATGCAAGTGCAACGCTGTAATCATAAATGTGAATTTGATTCCGGTTATATTGTTGGAGATATCACATCCGATGAGATTAAACAGAGAATTTATGATGAGATCCACAGGTGGGAGAAAAAAGGAAATGATCGTGTGGACGTTATCATTGCTACGCCACCCTGTCAGGGCATCAGCGTCATTAACCATAAAAAGAACGGTAAGGAAATAAACAGGAATAGCCTTGTGGTTGAATCTGTTGAGATTATCCGCCGGATTAATCCAAGATTCTTCATTCTTGAGAATGTCATGGCGTTTCAGAAAACACTCTGCATTACACCCGATGGACGGACTGTGCCAATTGGAGAGTATGTCAGGGAGACTCTCGGAAAGGATTATATCATTTCCGGGCGAATTCTGAATTTTATGAATTATGGCTCGAACTCTTCACGGACGAGAACATTGATGATTGGCGTCGATAAGGCCTATCGAAACAACATCACGCCATATGACATTTATCCGGAGTTCCGACCGGAGAAGACACTACGGGAAGTGATTTATGATTTCCCAAGATTGGAATGGGGAGAAATCTGTGCAACGGATTTTTATCACGCATTCCGCACATATAAGCCTGAGATGCGCGAGTGGATTCATGATCTAAGAGAGGGTGAATCCGCATTTGACAATGCTGATCCTGCCAAGCGCCCGCACAGGGTGGTTGACGGCAAAATTGTTGAGAACATTAGGAAAAACCGGGATAAATACACAAGGCAGCCTTGGGACCGCTTTATTCAGTGTGTTCATACCCGCAACGACCAACTGGCTGCGCAAAATACGATTCATCCAGAACAGGATAGAGTTTACAGCATCAGGGAACTCATGGCGATGATGACGATCCCTGACGATTTCCGCTGGGTGGATATGAGCCTCGATGAACTAAATGCGCTTTCGGACAAGGGAAAAAAGAATATTTATAAAAACCATGAAATGAACATTCGTCAGTGTTTAGGCGAGGCTGTACCAACCGAAATCATGCGGCAGCTTGCTGAGGCAATTCGTAGCAAGTTGAGCCAAAAAAGGTGTGAGTCTATTGAAATCAACAGGATCATCGCTGATAATCATTTGGATGAGCGGGAAAGCCTGTGTGCCTTTTTGAGGGATAATCCTCTGAAGTTGGATGTAGCATCGCTTATGCGTATTACGGAGCTTTGCAATGCCCGAAGGGAAAAAAATGCTGCGTTTTACACAAATAAGTTCATTGTGAACGAGATTATGGGGAGTTTACCAACGTTCAGCAAGGATGAAATTCGCATATTAGAACCGTCCGTAGGAGCGGGGAGTTTCATCCCTTTTCTGTTCAAGCGGTATGAAGATGTTCCCCATGTCATCCTGGATGTGGTAGATATCGATCCGGATAGTATTGAGACACTCAATATTATGCTGGAGAAACTTGACATTCCGCAGAATTTTACAATCAACCGCATATGTCAGGATTTCCTTACCTACCATACAACGTATCGGTATGACTTGGCGGTCGGCAATCCGCCTTTCTCGAAACTGAAAAAGAGAACGCCTGAAATTGAAATTTCTCTTGCGTCAAACGCAAACAAAGTCACCAATAATCTCTCGGAGATGTTTTTGGAAAAATGTGCCCGCTGTAGCGATTGTGTTGCCCTGGTACTGAACAAGACATTACTCAGCACAGATGAATTTGAGGAGACGAGAAATCTTCTGCGGCAGATGCGGATGGATACAATTATCGACTTCGGCCGCTATGGTTTCACCGGGGTGTCGATTGAGACCATGTGCCTCATCGTATATCCAAAGATGAAGCCGAAAGAAACAACGGTCTATAGCATGAAGTTCAACCGGAAATCCGTTCGGCAGCAATCTTATTTGACGGATGAGAGATTTCCTTATTTCATCATTTATCGGGATGAGCAGTTTGATAACGTTGCTGATAAACTGCAGTTTGATATGTTCTCAGTGTTTCGTGACAGACAAATTACAAAGTCCATTACGTGTCACAAACAAGATGGTTCTTCCTTGTGGGTAATCAAAGCAAGGAATATTAATGATGATGGACAGGGCGTCACGCACATTTCGGATTATGACGTTTACCTGCCGAAAGAAAAGGCTGTTGGGCTTTCAGCATACCGATATGTAAATGATTATAGTGTTTACCTGACTCCGAATATGACTTATAATCCACGAGTCATTGAGAATCTTCCTGGAACCATTGCGGATGGTTCAGTCGCAGTTCTGATTCCGAAGAAACCGCTGCGGCTTACTAAGAGGCAAAGGGCGTATTTCTCAACAGAGGAATATAGGCGGTTTTACGGGATTGCAAGAAATCTGTCAACGCAGTCCATTAATGTGGACAAGACAAGTGTGTATTTTTATGGGGTGTTAAAAGAAGATGACGAGTAATATTTTACAGAGATTTTTGGATGAACATGATTATGATGTCCGCAAAACAGGAAACGGTCGCTGGATTGACCAGAAGTGTGCCTTGGATGCGGTCTGCTTCGTAGCGGACTGTATCGTGGATTATATTCAGAATGGAGGTCGGCAACCATTCCAGTCGCCGGATATTTGGCACTCCGAGTACGCTATACAGAATGTTCAGCATTTGTTTGGAAAACCCGATCCGACCATAAGGACAACGCTTGACGAATACAATAAGTTCTTCCGTCAACCTATGAAGATGCTGGCGGCAGCGGGGGTTCTACGAGAGGACGGTGTGGTACATAATACTATCCAGTTCAGTGTGGAAAACATGGATGTGTTGGAGTATATTGCGCTCCGTGAGCGAAATTCTTTCGAGTTTCTTTGCCTTTATATCGAAAAGACACTGAAGGATAGTGGCTTGTGGGACAGTTTCGAGACCTTTTTTGAGTTACAGACAAAAGAGTCCCTGCAAGAACTGAAGACCAGGTTCTCTGATTTTTGCATCAGATACACCCCCATCAACACCGCGGTAGAGGCAAACCGCATCTTTATCAAGGTGCTGAATCCGCTCGCCTGCAAACTGCACAAGAAGGGTGTGGAAAAAGGGCATCTTTCAAGGGCTATGATTACCTACGATAAAATCATGTATAACCAGACCAACTGGAGAGATGATGCCGTAGGCAAGGATAAGAATGTTGCTCGTGGTGATTTTAATCCGCAGCCGAAGACCGAGCAGATGTATCAGTACCGCATCAGCAGAGCCATGAAGTATCTTCGCAAATTCAATGACGATCATAGGGACGGTATGTCCGAAGTTCTGGATCGTTTTTCTGTTGGCGAAAAGGCCACACATATGCACCACATCTTTCCTCAGAATGAATTTGAAGAGATTGCTGATTATATTGAAAACCTCATTGCGCTAACCAGCGGACAGCATTTACAGAAAGCGCATCCAAATGGGAATACACGGATTATAGATAAGCAGTATCAATACACCTGTCTTATCGCTAAGACAGAAAGTATTCGGAAAAATATTATGGACAATAAAGGCGAACCAATTATTTATGATTTTGCGGCGTTCATGTATGTTTTAGATGTTGGGCTCAGAACAGATTATTTTGAAGCTCTGCCCTCTTGCGATTTTAATTCTGTCGTAACTGGCATTGAATTCAACTACTAAATAGCCATAGAGGGGAGGGCGTTCGTGTGAGACAAAGCCGATCATTCAAGGAGTATGTTAAAAATAACCTCGACAATCAGATGTGGAGGGCAATTGAGGAATATCTTCCTACGCTTGAACCCTCCGTTCTTGATTTACGCCTTAACAAAGTCCGGAATGTCGGTGAAATAGAGCTTTACGAAACAGAACTACAATTCGTCGATGTGTCTGACCTCCCTGGCTCGAACATAGAATTTGATGTAGTTATGGATGCTACGCTCATTATCCATGATGAAGACCGCTACCATAACGATGAATCCGAGGCGGCGCACCAGTGGTTTATGATTCGATGCCGTGGAGATTTGGATCGCAAACTGAGTGACCTGGAAATCTACGATGTTTGCGTGTACAACAGGCGGAACCACCAGAAACGCCCGATGTCCAATGCGCTTGTCCCAATCATTTATAAGGATAACCTGGAAAAGGAAGCGGAGGCTTTCCTGCGGAAGTATTACAGAGAAGCACTCTTTCAGCCGATGTGGGTCGATCCATCCGAACTGGCAAGACGGATGAAACTGACGGTAGTGCAGCACCGCATATCGGAGGACATGAGTGTTTTCGGGCAGATCTATTTTCGTGAAACAGACGCCAAACTGTACGATGGAGAGAAAAAAGCAGAGACGGTGAAGCACGTCATGCCGGGAACTGTTATCGTTGATCCGAATGTAGCTTTCCAGCGGAACCTTGGTGCTTACAATAATACTATCGTTCACGAATGTGTCCATTGGGAACTCCATAAAAAGGCCTTTGCGCTGGAGCAGCTATATAACGAAGATGCGACCCAAATCAAGTGTAAAGTGGTCGGCGGTGTAGAAGGCCCAAATAATGACGATACAAAGTGGATGGAATGGCAGGCGAACGCTCTTGCTCCCCGCATCCAGATGCCGCTTGCCATGTTCAAGCGGCAGGCATCTGCGATGATTCGGAAATACCGCGATGAACTGGGTATTTTTGAACTGTGTGAATTGATGCCCTTTGTCATCGATGAGTTAGCCGCTTTCTTTATGGTTTCCCGGACGGCGGCAAAGCTGCGTATGATTGACGCCGGCTATGAGGAAGCGGCGGGAGCGTTTATTTACATAGACGGTCATTACGTCAAGCCCCACGCTTATAAGAAGGGTTCGATCAAACACAACCAGACCTATTCCATTCCGGCAAAAGATGCCGCCATCCAGAGCATTATCAACCCCAAGCTGAAAGATGCCGGTCATTATATCTATATTGATTCACATTTCGTTCTGAATCACCCCAGATATGTGATTCAAGATGAAAACGGCGAGACTCAGATGACGCCCTATGCGCGTTATCATGTGGATGAGTGCTGTTTGGCATTTGACCTGTCCATCCGGGGTAAAGTCGAGGAAAGCTATCACCGGGAATGTTTTCTGAACCGTGACAAAGGCTCTCCCATCGACTTTGATATTGTGTATAAGGGAGAAAACGGGGAACTTGATGCGGAAAGCCGGAAAAAACTCATCCGTGATACAGTTTTGGAGGAAGCCAAAGTACTGGACGGTCTTCCAAATAACTATACTAAAGCCTGGAAAGAACTGTTGAAATGGAGAGGCATCTCACAGGCAGAATTATCCCGCCGTACAATGATTACCGAAAAGACGATTGGAAATATAATTAACGGTGAGACATCGGGAACGCTTAATAATGTGGTGCTGATGTGCCTTGCCGCTCACCTCCCCTGGGATATGAGCGATTATCTGATTCAGCGCTCTGGGCATCAATTTCGGTTCAGTAACGATGACCACATTTGGTATCGTTTCGTGCTTATGCATATGAACTCAAAGTCAATTCCGGAAATACAAGCGTTCCTGCAGGAGCAGGGCGCAAGCCCATTATAAAAAATAAAATTTTTGGAGGAGCCCCTATGAACGAAAATGTGCGCCTTGGTGACGGCGTTGCGGATGAAGCAAAATCCGAGGCGAATAATAGGCTAAAAGAACTGGCCAGAATAACAGTCAATATGATCTTTGATGATTTGGAGAGGCGGGTAAAAGACTTCCCGGATACGATCAAGCGGCTACGCAATAATCCAGAAGTGGAACAGAAGGTGGAGGCGTTATGGTCTGAGCAGCTTTTTGAAGAAGGGCTCGCTCCCAAAGGATATAGCGGCCTGCCTGACAAGTTGCTGATTGCCAATCTCCATCAGGATGGATATTTGAATGGAATGTATGTAGGCTATATCCTTGCAATGATGGCGCTGGTAGATAATGACGCCCCTAAAGATATGATTCTTGCCGTTCGTGATTACATCCGGCCTAATCTGCTGGGGCATCACTTTAATGACCGGGAGGAGTTTATCAGCCAATACAAAAGTGAAAAATATAGCTGGGTGGAAAAGGAAAAAGCTGATCACAAGGAAGCCCAATAGATAAAGAGCGGGCTTACAGCAATTTTTTATTTTTGCACCCGAAAACATGGAAATCCGATTACCATGCTCAAAATAATATGGAAAGCGCCTGACAGAGCCATATGTGACCTTAACGGTCATGTATGGCTCTATTTTTTTGCCTTTTTTCAGGGGCTATAAGCGTCAAACATGGAAATGTGCTTACAATTCCGGGTCCTGCGCAAAGCGGCTAAAATGGAATTATCAAAGGGAACACCTTTGAAATAAATCAAATCCGCTTTGTGAAGTACGCGCGTTAAACAGAGCGGTGGATACATACGGAAGTCTGAAACTGGCGTTATTGTGCTGGTTCGGAAAATCCGATGTCCACCGTTTTCTCGCCATGCCCTCACAAGGTTGCCGGAGTCGGTGTGTCATCAGATGCACCGGCTTTCTTCGTGTCCACCGCTCGATGGGCGGTGAAAGGACACGAAATGAAAGCAAATCAGAGTAACACAGAGTCAAAGAAGTTCCAGATTCCGATGGTGGTAACGGACGAGGTCATCCGCGATTTCGGTATTAAGCCAGAGGAAGTCACCTGGCGGCGCATCGGCAACCGCAAGTGCCGGGTGGTCATGGTGGACGCAACCGAGGAAGAGTATCGGGCATATATGGCGCCGATCTGGGCGGAAATCAAACGGGAAGACCGGGATGGCCGCTGCATGGTCAAGGGCAAAAACGGCAAGCTGATCCGCTGCCCGGAAAGTAACCGCTGTGAGGGGTGCAAGCACTTTTCGGAGGCCAGCCGTGAGCGGAATAAGCCCACCTCCCTCTCCGTACTGATGGATGAGGGTGCGGAGCCGGCCGCAGAAGGGTCATTTGAGGAAGATGTTATCTACGAGACGATTCTGGAAGACCTTATCGCCATGCTCAGCGAGATAAAGCCCAAGTACGGCAGGATCTTCCGTCTGCTCTATGACGGAGCCACCCAGCAAGAAATGGCGGACGAGCTGGGCATTAAGCAGCGGACGGTGTCGGATGACATCAAGAAAATTCGAAGCCTGGTGCAGCCGCTGGTAAAGGACATCTTCAACCGTTAAAAAGCTGGGCGGTGCTTATCATCACGATAGGCACCGCCTTTTTCAGTCTTTCTTGTAAAACATGGTTTCATAGCCGTCTGCCCGGAGATTCAGCCCCTCTATCCACGGCGGCGTCCTTCCCATCTGCTCACAGACAGCGTCCAGGGAGACATCCAAGCTACACTCAATGATCAGCTCATCGTGGACATGGCCGACGATAAAACAGTGGGACAGCGTCCGCATGGCATACATGAGAATGTCCCTGGAAATGGCCTGGACGATGTTTTCCACAAATTTCGGGCCGTAGGATTCGATGCGCTCCCACTTCTTTGTGCTGCCGACGCCTTCATAGGTGACGGAATCGCCGCCGAACTTGTTTGTCCCCATCTTCGGCTTCACATAGCAGAGCTGCCGGCCGGAAGGCAGAACGATGAAAAGCATCCCGCTGCGGTAACGGAACCGGATGCCGTGTGTCTCTGTGTCCAGCCGCTGGCGGACGGTGGTTTTCACCGCATTGTCCACATCCCACCAAAGCTGCACGATGTTCGGATTGGAGGTGCGCCAGGCGTCTACGAGGGGCTGGAGTTCTTCCTCAGTCATTCCGGCTTCTAAGGCTCCCATGGCCTTCAATGCGCCAACGGAACCTCCGTACCCGCAGTTGTGGACAAGTTTTCCCGATACGGTAAAACGATGATGCTCTCCGGCATTTCGTATGTCATAAAGTCGAGCCTTGCGCTGATGCCTTTCCAGTTTTTCCGCCTTTCGAATACAGCCTTTTCCGCGTCCCGAATGATCTCGTCCCTGGTCAGCCCCTGGGAGAGCTTGCGGATTACAACCGGCTTGGCATAAGGCCAGTACATCTGCGAAAAATGACTGAGTACGGTGCATCTCTTGTTGCTGTTGTTTTCCGTATGGGTTACAAAGCGGAGATTGCCCGGCGCATAATCTTTGTTGTTGTCGATACGGTCGATTTCGAGTTCCCTTTTCGGAAGTCCGTAGGTATTCAACAGGTAAAGCCCTGCTTCTTTTACGCTCGGAAACATAAATTTTATTCCCCGGCCACCGTAATTTCGGTATCCCGGATCGTTTGGATTCTCGCATCGCTGTTTTGCCGCTGTCAGCCGCCTGTCCAGCCAAGAGGGAATCATACGTGGCTGTGAGCATCTCTGGCAGCCCTTGGATTTTCCGGTTCTGAGGTTGGTAAGACACTTCCACTGGACTGAGCCGCATCCTGTGCATTGCGTCAGTACATAGCAATGGTTCATCGATTTGTTCCAACGTTTCTCGACGCTGATAATCTTCACCCAGCCGTATCGCTTTCCTACCATCTCCGGTTTGTACGAGATGTGCGCCGCAGGCGGCGGCGAGTCCAAACTGTACCGGCTCCGGTTTCCCCTCGACCCATACGAGGTGGTCTGGGGTCGCTCTAAGTCCTTCATAATCTATTACCTCACGTTCTCCTTTATATATGACACCTTCATGGGTTACCCAATTTTGCCCATCCCACAGCCTATGGTCGGTAGTTACAGCCTCAATCGGAATCAGTCCTTTATCTGTAAGGACAAGCTGCCCTTCTGCAATACAGGCAAGTTCCGCCTGCTTGCCTTTCTGTCTGAGGTGGGCATTCTGCCCGTGCTTTTCTACCGGCACATGAAACATCTTGCTTGCAGAAGCACAGTAAATATCGCCGCCCTCATCAAAGACCTTCAGCCGCCAGGACTCTCCGGCCAAAAACGAAAGCACACGGGCTTCGATAGCGGAAAAGTCGGAAACGATGAATTTGTATCCGTCCCTCGGCACAAACGCCGTGCGGATGAGCTCCGACAGGACTTCCGGTACGGAGTCATACAGTGCAGATAGCAGGGCGTAATCGCCGGAACGAACAAGGCTTCTCGCGTCCTCCAGATGTGCCATGTGGTTCTGCGGTAGGTTCTGCAATTGGATCAGCCTGCCCGCCCAGCGGCCGCTTCTGTTCGCCCCGTAAAACTGGAACATCCCTCTCGCTCTGCCGTCCGCGCATACAGCGTTCTGCATTGCCTGGTACTTCTTCACGGAGGATTTGGCAAGTTGCCGGCGCAGCTCCAGTACCTCGGCAAGCTCTGGCGGCGCGGTTTTCAGCAGTTCCTTCACTGCCTTCTTGTCCAGGGAGTCTACCTCAAGGCCGTGTTTTGTGAGCCATTCCTTCATCTGCTGGACGGAGTTCGGGTTTTCCAGGGCGGTAAGCCGCCGCATCTTTGCGGAGAGTTCCTCCCTGGAACGATCATCGATGGCGATGGCCTGCTCCACCAGCGCCATGTCAAGCTGTATGCCCCGGTCGTTGATCTCCTGGTCAAGATGATATTCCTCCCACAGGAAATCCGGCACAGGGAACTTCGACAGCTTCTGCTGGATCGCCATTTCGGTTTCCACATCCCGCTTGTTATACGCGATGAAGGTTGACCACTTCACCGGGTCATGTTCCGGGAGGTTGCGCGTCCTGCCGCCGTTGGCCTTGGTAGGCTTGCAGGGGACGCAGAAATAGCGGATAAGCGCCTTTCCCTCAGCCATCTTCTGATTTTCCAGCTTCAGGACTTTGCCGATTCCCTCCAGAGAGAGGGGCAGCCCCATGTATGCGCCCCATACCAGGGAGCAGCGCCAGGAGGACGGGTCAAGGTAATTTCGGACGGTGTCCTCCTCTATGCTGTAGGAGGAGAAGTGCTGCGGATAGTTCCGTCTCAACCAGACGGAAAGGCAGACCCGCTCGAAAGACGCATTGTACGCCCACTTAATAACGGAATCGTCCGCAAGCGCCTGGATGATCTCCTCCGGCACGGTATCGCCGGATGCCAGGTCATATACGGTGACCTCGCCGCCGTCCACGGATACGCCGAAAAGCAGGATTTCAAAATCAGGGGATTCGGCGTACTTATACACGCCGCATTTTTTCAGATCGACATCGGAAAAGGTCTCCACATCGATGGATAGGGTGTGGATTGCCATAGTGCTGTTACCTCCATAAGAAACAGGCGGCAGGGGTCCTGTTCCTGCCGCCCGGTGCGCATTGTTTATTCCTCCGGCTGTTTTGCCGCTTGGCGCTTTTTCTCCCTGTGCTTCTTGAACTTCGTCCAGCACCAGTGCAGAAACTCAGAGATCCAGTACACGATACTGCCGACGGCAAATCCGTACAGGAGAATGAATATCACGATCACATCGAACTGTTTTGCAAACTCATAAAACTCTGTCATATCCATTTACCTCGCATTTTCTTTGAATGGGCGGGCGGCAGCGGTGACTGCCGCCCTGTGTTGTCTCAGGAAAGATAATCGTCATCGTCCTCGGTGGAGAAATCATCCTCGGCACGGCTCTTGCCGCCCAGCGGCTCCCCATCGGAGATCTTCTGCAAGTTGTTCAGCCCGCAGGCGATGCCCCGGTTGCCGTTGGAGTTAAAGGCATACAGGTTGATGCTGGCCCTGCCGTATACACCGGAGTACACCTCGGAACGCTCCAGGATGGGGTTCAGGTCCGCATCCACGATGCCGGGTGCGGTGGCGGAATTGGCGTTGATGAAGTACGCATCCGCATAGACCGGATCGTCCGGGCGCTCCACATCACCGTCGCGCAGCGGGGTCTTGATGACCGAAAGGGCGGGGACGGTCTTGCCGTTGCCCTTCAGCTTGGACTCGCCCTCCTCATAGGCCGCCTGGATCGCCGCCTTGATGGCTTCCACGGTCTTCTTATCGGATTTCGGGATGATCAGGCTGACGCTGTACTTGGGCGTGCCGCCGTTGATGCTCTTGGGGTCCCAGACATTCGCATAGCTCCAGCGGGTTCTGGGGCCGGTAATTACCTTCGTCTTATTTACGATCTTTGCCATAGTTGTTGTCCTCCTCATCTTCTTTGAAATCATTGATGGCTGTGTTCATGGCCGGGCGCTTATCGCTCTCCGGCACAAGTACGGGTTTGCCGGGCGGCTTGTAGACAAGGCCGCCGAGCAGCTCTTCAAACTTCTTCCGGCCAAGGGCCTGGCTCATGGCCGTGATGCCCAGCAGTCTCTTTTCATAGGGTTCATAACCGGCATCCTCGACCGCTTTGGCGACTGCAGCCTCATCGGTGTACTTCCGGTTGGAGCGGCCCTCGACCACTTTGAATCCTGTGAACTTTGTCCCGGACAGAGCTTTCTGCAAGGCGTAGTCCTTGATGTCCCCTGCCCAGGAGACCAGCTCGTCCGCTTTGATAAGAATAGCGGCGACCTCATCATCCCCCAGGAGTGCGGGTATCTCGAAGTCATACCGTGCCAGTTCCAGGTTGTACTCCGCCCGCTTACGGCAGCTGGCCTTTGCCTTGCAGAACTGGCAGTGATCCCCGGCGTTAAACTCGCCCTTACCCTCGTATGCCAGCCTGGCGGCGGGGGCAAGCACGGTCTCAGCCCAGGCCAGGAGTTCTTCCCGGCTCATGGTGTATGTGCTGACATTCTCCCGGCGGGGCTGGTAGATGGTCAGGCTGACCTGATCGATGTCATAGATCCCATCGAACAGGTCGAGGGCGCCCAGCGCATAGCAGGAAAGCTGGCTGTTCTTCTCCGCCGACACCAGGACCCCAAGCCCATGCTTGTAGTCGATGATGTGGAGAAGCCCGTCCGCGACGATGACGCAGTCCCCGGTGCCGAAGCTGCCCTCGATCCCCACATAGCGGGAGTAGTCGAGCCGCTGCTCTACCAGCACCAGTGGGTCGGCGCAGCGTTCCCTTGCCTTTGCCGCTTCCTCCATTACGAAGGCACAGTACCCATCGGCGCATTCCTCCATCTCCTGGGAGTAGTAGGTCAGGTTCTCCGTAGGGTCCTTCACCCTGCGGCCGAGGGCTTTTTCCACCTTGTAAGCGCACAGCTCATGGCAGTCGGTACCCTCTTGGGCGTATTCGCTGGGCCTGTCCGCATACTCCTCACAGAGCCGTGCCGACGGCGGGCAGTTGATCCACCTGTGGCTTGCGGAAGCGGAAAGGAAAGAATGCTTACCCATCGGTCCCCGCCTCCGGCTTTCCGAGCGCGTCCGCTTCCTTCAGAAACTCATCATACTGGGAAGGGTCGATATCCGACAGTTTCCGCGCTCCGTACTTTGTGATGAGGGCTTTCACCTCTGCCGAGTACCCAGCCTGGGCGATCACCGTCATGCGGTGGCGCACCTCTTCAAAGGCGGGCGTTTTCGGCTTTTCTGTTGGGTCTGCCTTTGGCGGCGCATCCTCTGCCGTCTCGGAAGAAAACATCCCCGCCAGCGTATTGGCGATTTCGATGATGGTCTCCCCGCAGGAGCGCAGCTCCTTAATCTGCATCTCCAGTTCGCTCACTTTCCCCATCCGGCGTACCTCCTTCCTCGTTGATGGACTGCAGTTTCCTGGCGAGACGCTTTGCGATCACACTGATGGCGATCAGCACATCGGCGAGTTCCTCGTCAAGCTGCCTGTCTCTGGTTGTCTCCGTGTTTTCCTGCATCCGCAGCACCTCCGTTTCCGAGCGGCTTTTCTGCCCCTCTGTCTCTGAAAGGACAGAACCGGGATTTTTCAGCGGAGAAAAATTTTGCCGTCCCTGTGCCTCTCACTTCTGAAAGGACAAGGACGGCGTTTTTTAGCGGATGGCCGGATGCGGCGGCGCGCTCTTATAAGAGGAAGGACAACGGGGGCTGAAAAAATCTGGGATTTCCCCCGCTGAAACGGAGGGTTTCTGTCCTTTCACAATTAGAGAGGTGTAAGCCGCTCAATTTTTCAAAGAAAGGATGGAAACAGACTATGGGAACAGCGAAATCAAAAGGTCTGCCGCGCTGCACAGCGCATCGGGACTGCTTTGCCAATAAGGACGGCGTGTGCGTCTGCCTGGGTTACAATGACTTCCACGGAAAGGTCTGTCCATTTTTCAAGACCACGGCACAGTGTGACGAGGACAGGCAGAAAAGCTATGAGCGGTTGGTCAGCATTGGACGGGACGACCTGGTCGAGCGGTATCAAGTGAGGGGTGTGTATGGGAGTTAGCAGATATAACAGCGAAGGCTACTACGACCCGACGGCCTATGAAGCCCTCACAAAAATCGTTCAGGAGGAAAAGGCGGCGAGATACCGGCCGCTGGTGTATATCTGCTCCCCATACTCCGGGGACACAGAGTGCAATACCGAAAAAGCAAGGCGGTACAGCCGGTTTGCCGCAGACGCCGGCACAATTCCCATTGCGCCGCATCTGCTGTTCCCGCAGTTCCTATCGGAAGAAACGGAGCGGGAGCTGGCGATTTTTATGGATCTGGTGCTGCTGGGCAAGTGTGAGCAGCTCTGGGTGTTCGGCGGCGAGGTGTCCGACGGGATGCGCCGGGAGATCGGCAAGGCGAAGCAGAAAAATATGACGATCCGTTATTTTACGGAGGATATGGAGGAAACGGAATGCAGATGACAATTTATGATGCCGTGACGGTGGGGAGCCGGTCAAACTGCGTGTATCCGAATCCCGTGACGGTCACGGATGCGGACACCATGCGGCAGGCTGCGGCCTTCGACCATGTGTGCGCGGCATATAAGCAGAACTACCGCAGCGTGGACAATTTCCTGAAAGCGGACTGTCTGCCGATGGACTGCGACAACGACCACTCTGACGACCCTGACGACTGGCTCACGCCCTTTGACGTGGCGATGGACTTTCCGGGCGTGGGGATGATTTTTGTCTACAGCAAGAGCCACATGAAGCCAAAAGGCAAACGCGGCCCCAGGCCACGGTTCCATGTGTATTTTATCTGCACGGAGACAACAAATTCAGAGATTTACAGCTCATGGAAAGACAGGCTGATTGTCGATTATCCTTATTTCGATGACGGGGCCAAGGACAGCGCCCGGTTCCTGTTTGGGGTAAAGAATGCGGCGGTCGAGGTATATGACGGCGAGATTACCATTGATGAGTTCCTGGCAGACAGTTTTGCGGAGTGGGACGAGGCGCAGGGGCAGATCCCGGAGGGTTCCCGGAACAAGACCATGTCCCATTACGCCGGCCGGATCATCAAGCGGCTGGGGAATACGGAGGAAGCTCATAAGCAGTTCTTAAAGGAAGCGGAAAAATGCAGCCCGCCGCTGGATGATGCGGAACTTGCGGGTATCTGGGCCAGCGCCGTGAAGTTCGGCGCGAAGGTAGCTGCCCAGGAGGGATATATCCCACCGGAGCAGTACAACCAGGACTTCCTGCTGATGCCGGAGGATTTCTCGGATGTAGGCCAGGCTATTGTATTGTCGCGGGAGTACATGGATCGGCTCCGCTTCTCCCCGGCTACGGATTACATCGTGTTCAACGGCTCGTTCTGGGAAGAATCCCAGCCTAACGCCCAGGGCATTGCCCAGGAGCTGACCGCAAGACAGCTTGAGGAAGCGGAAACAGAGATACAGCGGTGTATGAAGGAGATGTCGGATAACGGCGCGTGGGCCATGCTCGCCGCGATGGGCGCCAAGAAAGCGATGGCGGCGTTCAGCGAAGCCCAGCGGCGCTCCTTTGAAAAGTACGAGCGGGCGGAGACCTACCGGAAGTATGCCATCAAGCGCCGGGACACCAAATACATCTCGGCGGCTTTAAAGGAATCCCGACCGATGATCCAAATCGAGCAGCGCGTCCTGGATGCGGATGAGTTTTTACTGAACCTGCCGTCCGGCACCTGCGATCTGAGGACAGGAGCTGTTCGGGAACACAACGCCCAGGACTATATCACGAAACAGACGGCGGTGGACCCGTCCGGGGACGGCATGAATGTCTGGGAGGACGCCCTCCGGACCTTCTTCCAGGGGGATCCCGACCTAATCTGCTATGTGCAGGAGATCGTGGGGCTTGCCGCCATCGGCAAGGTCTACATTGAAGCCCTGGTCATTGCCTACGGCGAGGGCCGGAATGGAAAATCCACCTTCTGGAACACCATCGCCCGTGTGCTTGGCACCTACTCCGGCAATATGTCCGCAGACACCCTGACCGTGGGCTGCAAGCGCAACGTGAAGCCGGAACTGGCGGAAGCCAAGGGCAAGCGGATGATCATCGCCGCCGAGCTGGAGGAGGGGATGCGCCTGAACACCTCCAATGTCAAGCAGCTCTGTTCCACGGACGAGATCTATGCGGAGAAAAAGTACAAGGCGCCATTCTCCTATGTCCCCACCCACACGCTGGTGCTGTATACCAACCACCTGCCCAGGGTCGGGGCCATTGACCAGGGTACCTGGCGGCGGCTCATTGTGATCCCCTTCAACGCCAAGATCGAGGGCAAGGCCGACATCAAGAACTATGCGGACTTCCTGTTCAAAATGGCGGGTAGCGCAGTCCTTCAGTGGATTATCGAGGGTGCAAAGCGCGTCATCAGCAATGATTACAAAATCGTCCAGCCCAAAGTGGTGCGGGACGCCATCCAGAAATACAAGGAGAACAATGACTGGCTGTCCCACTTCCTGGATGACTGCTGCGAGATCGATCCGTCCTATGAAGCGAAGTCCGGTGAGGTTTACAACACTTATCGCAGCTATTGCAATCAGATGGGCGAATATGCGCGAAGCACCACAGATTTTTACACTGCCATTGAGGCGGCGGATTTTACGCGCCATAAGACGAAAAAAGGGATGTTGATTCGCGGCTTCCGCTTGAAATCGGAGTTTGAGTAAACGTATAACGGTCAAGGTGACGGTCGGTGATAGTCTCTCCCTAAAGTCCTCTAAGGACAAGAAATAATAACATATATAAAGAAATCATGGGAGGACTGTCATAGACCGTCACCAGAAGGAGGTCTTATGAGAGAGAAAACCATCGAACAAAAGCTGGTTCAGGCAGTTAAGGCCAAAGGCGGGATTGCGCCAAAGTTCGTATCGCCGGGATTTTCCGGGGTTCCCGACCGCCTTATCCTATTGCCGGATGGGAAATGCGGCTTCGTGGAAGTCAAGGCCCCTGGCGAAAAGCCACGGCCGCTGCAGAAGTCAAGGATACGGCTTTTGCGGCGGCTGGGCTCTAAAGTGTATGTCCTTGACGGTGCAGAGCAGATTGGAGGGATACTGGATGAAATTAACGGTTAACTGTGCTTGGTGTAGCAAAGAAATTACTCGATCCCCCTCACAACTAAAAGGAAAGAAGCACCATTTCTGTTCAAGAAAATGTCTGGCCAATTTTAGCAATAAGAGCAAGAATCCAGATGGGTACGCTTCATTGAAGGATTATACCAAAATGGGCGAACACCTAAGACAAGTGAATATCGCTTTGAACCCCAAAAGAATGACGCCAGATGTTAAAGCAAAACTTCGTGCCGCCCGATTAAACACTGGCGAAGGTGTTTCCTACACGAAACTATATGGAAGACACGAACATCGATGCGTAGCTGAAGCAATCCTTGACCGTAAACTTCAAAGCGGTGAAATCGTTCACCACCGCGACGGAAACGAAAGAAATAATTGCCCTGAAAATATTGTGGTATTCCCATCACAGAGCGCACACGCAAAGCACCATGCGGAGCTACGCTGGTTCATTAACGAGATTAAAAAAATCGAAGGAGGTGATGCCGAATGAAGTTCATACCACATGATTACCAGCAATATGCCATCGAGTATATCGAGAGCCATCCCGTTGCGGCAGTACTGTTAGATATGGGCTTAGGTTGAGCAAGACAGCAATCACGCTGACGGCATTGTACGACCTGCTGTTCGACTACTTCGAGATTACCCGCGTCCTGGTGATCGCGCCGCTGCGGGTAGCGAGGAATACCTGGCCCCAGGAGATCGAAAAGTGGGATCATCTGAAGGATGTCCGCTATTCCGTGGCGGTCGGTACCGAAAAGGAACGGCTGGAGGCATTCCGCAGGGATGCGGACATTTACATCATCAACCGGGAGAACGTCCAATGGATGGTGGAAAATGTGCCGTTTGAGTTTGACGCCATCGTGGTGGACGAGCTTTCGTCCTTCAAAAACTGGAACAGCAAGCGGTTCAAATCGCTGATGAAGGTGCGCCCCAGGGCAAAGCGCGTCATCGGCCTTACGGGCACCCCGTCCGGGAACGGGCTGATGGACCTGTTCGCCGAGTTCAAGGTGCTGGATATGGGACAGCGGCTGGGGCGGTTTATCACCAAGTACCGCCAGGACTATTTCCGGCCGGATCGGATGAATGGGCAGGTGGTGTATTCCTATAAGCCCCTGCCGGGAGCGGAGAAACGGATTTATGACAAGATCTCCGATATCACCATCTCCATGAAAGCCGCCGACCACCTCAAGATGCCGGAACTTGTAAACAGCGAGTACCGGGTGTACATGGAGGAGCCGGAACAGGCTATTTATGATGAGATGTGCGAGGATCTGGCGGCACAGCTTGATAAGGGCGAGGTAACGGCGGCAAATGCGGGAGTGTTGTCCGGCAAGCTCTCCCAGATGGCAAATGGGGCGGTCTATACGGATAACGGGGATGTGGAGCATATCCACGACCAGAAACTGGACGCCCTGGAGGACATCATCGAAAGCATGAACGGAAAGCCCCTGCTGGTGGCCTACTGGTACCAGCACGACCTTGACCGCATTGAGGATCGGCTGCGGATGCGGAAGATCGGCTTTGCAAGGCTGGACTCTGACGCCAGCATCGCAAAGTGGAACCGGGGAGAACTCCCTGTGGCCCTGATCCATCCCGCTTCAGCCGGCCACGGGCTGAACCTCCAGAGCGGCGGCTCTACCCTCTGCTGGTTTGGCATCACCTGGAGCCTGGAACTGTACCAGCAGACGGTGGCGCGGATTTATCGGCAAGGGCAGACGGCGGGGACCGTAGTCATACAGCACATTATCACAGACGGCACCATTGATGAGCGCATTATGAAAGCCCTGCAGTATAAGGACAGGACGCAGTCGGCGCTGATTGATGCGGTCCGGGCAAACCTAAGAAAATGAGAGTCAATCAGGGCAAATCCGAGGGAAATCATTTCTTTTTCGGAGGTAATGCCTATGAACAAGCAGCAGACGGAAATGAAGGAGTACCTTTCCCAGGCGTTCCGCATTGACCAGCGGATACAGAGCAAGATGGAGCAGGTGGCATCACTGAATGACCTCGCCACACGGGCGACTGCGACCTATTCGGATATGCCCGGAAGTGAGACGAGAAACCTACACCGTATGGAGGACGCCATCCTTTCCATCATTGAACTGGAAGCGGAGATCAATGGGGACATCTGCAGGCTGGTGCAGACCAAGAAGGATATCGTCCATAAGATCAAGGCTGTCCAGAACACGGAGTACCAGACCCTTCTGGAACTGCGGTATCTGTGTTTCAAGTCCTGGGAGCAGATTGCCGTGGACATGGGATATGAGCTTCGGTGGCTGTACCGGCTCCATCACAGGGCGTTGGACGCCGTTTCTGAAATAAGCCACTAAAAGCCACTGCAATACACCTTGTCCCTGTGATATAGTTAGAATCAGAAAAGCAGGACAAGGAACAAGCCTTGCGGGAGCAATCCTGCAGGGCTTTCCTTTTGCCCGGAAAGCGAGGTGCAGCGTGCCAAAGAAACCAAAACGCCCATGCTCCTACCCCGGCTGTCCAAACCTCACGGACGGGCAGTACTGTGAGGAGCATGAAGCTATTGCCCGGAAACGGTACAACAAGTACGGACGCCCTGCGGACAGCAACAAGAAGTACGGCAGGGCTTGGAAACGAATCCGCGACCGCTATGCTGCAGCGCACCCATTGTGTGAGCTGTGTCTGAAGGAAGGACGGCTGACTCCCGTGGAGGAAGTCCATCACATCATCCCTCTGTCGCAGGGCGGGACGCATCGGAATGACAATCTGATGTCCCTTTGCCAGTCCTGCCACACAAAGCTGCATCACGAGCTTGGCGACCGGTGACCGTGGGGCGGTCAAAATCTCCGGGACCTGCATGAGCGGACAGCGGCCTGGGGCTTCGTGCGCGAAAAAGGCGAAATCAAAAGGGTAATTAAGGGCGGCCGTCTGCGGCTGCTTTATTTTTCGAGAAAAGGGGTGAGAAAATGCCGACAAAATCCAATAACACAGGAGGGCGCGGCGGTGCGAGACCCGGTGCGGGAAGGAAGAAATCCGCTGTCAGGGAGAAAGCCGAGAACGGCAATCCGGGCGGACGCAGATTAGAAGTGCTGGACATTCCCGAAGTCGAGGGTGTCGATATGCCAAAGCCCCATGAGTTCCTCTCCGCAGAGCAGCGTGACGGGAGTACGCTCCAGGCGGAGGAGATCTACACGGAAACCTGGGAGTGGTTAAAGAAGGTGGGCTGTGCGGCAAAGGTGTCTCCCCAGCTATTGGAGAGGTACGCCATGTGCAGCGCCCGCTGGATTCAGTGCGAGGAGATGACCAACCGCATGGGCTTCCTCTCCAAGCACCCGACCACCCAGAAGCCGATCCCGTCCCCGTTCATCAACATCGGCATCAATTACATGAACCAGGCGGTGCGGCTCTGGAACGAGATCTTCCAGATCGTAAAGGAAAACTGTAGCACGGATTATGGGGAGGTTTCTCCACAAGATGATTTGATGGAGCGTCTGCTCCGGGCAAGGAAGGGGTGAAATCATGTTTGAGAAAGTAAATCCGTGCCACCCGGATAAGGTGGCAGACCGCATCGCCGGAGTCCTGGTGGATGCGGCATACAGAAAAGAAGAAAATCCCAGGATTGCTGTGGAGGTTCTCATCGGCCATGGTGTCTGCCACATCATCACAGAGAGTTCGGTACACATCCCGCAGGATGAGGTGGATGCCATTGTGAAGCGTATCGGCGGGAATCTGCACCTGGATTATGTGGAAGTGCCGCAGGACGGACGCCTTGCCAATAACCAGGCAGAAGGAATCCGCTGCGGCGACAACGGCATCTTCAAAGGGGTACCGGTCACGGAGGAGCAGAAAGCCCTCTGTGAGATCGCTAAAAGTGTGTTTCACACATATCCCTCGGATGGGAAGTACATCATTGATGAGGCAAGGCTGATCCTCTGCCAGAGTAATGCGCCCACAGAGGAACTGCAAAAGATGTATCCCACCGCCGAGGTCAATCCCCTGGGCGACTGGACAGGCGGCACGGATGTGGACTCCGGCGCGACCAATCGAAAGCTGGGCAGCGACATGGCCGATTCGGTGACGGGCGGCGGCATTCACGGTAAAGACCTGTCCAAAGCGGATGTGTCTGTCAATATCTACGCATGGCTGAAGGCACAGGAAATGGGAAAGCCCATGGAACTGTGCTGCGCCATCGGGGACGATACAGTGGGCGGTGTTCCCTACGCTGAGATCGTGGAGACTGCCCGGAGATACATCCAGAGCCTTGGCGGTTTTGAAAAATTTGCGGAATGGGGGCTGGTGCGATGAAAACAACAACGGAAATGCAGCTGATACCTATCGCCAAACTGGTACCCTATGTGAACAATGCCCGCACCCACTCCCCGGAGCAAATCGCCAAGCTCCGCTCGTCTCTCCGGGAGTTCGGTTTTATCAACCCCGTCATCATCGACCGCGACTATGGCGTGATTGCCGGACATGGACGTATTCTTGCTGCCAAAGAAGAAGGCATCAAGGAAGTTCCGTGTGTCTTTGCCGACCACCTTACCGAAGCTCAGAAGAAAGCCTACATCATCGCCGACAACCGCATGGCGATGGATGCCGGATGGGATGAGGAGCTTCTGAGGGTGGAGATTGAGTCTTTGCAGGGCATGGACTTTGACCCTCTGCTCACCGGCTTTGATGAAAAGGAACTGGCGGCTCTGTTTGATGACGGCATGGAAGCCAAAGAGGATGACTTTGATGTGGACGCGGAGCTGCAAAAACCTGCGTTCTCCCGGCTTGGCGATGTATGGACGCTTGGCAGGCACCGTCTGGTGTGCGGGGACTCCACCAAGCCGGAGGTCTATGACATCCTTATGGACGGGACTAAAGCAAACCTGGTCATCACCGACCCGCCTTACAACGTCAACTATGAAGGCTCGGCGGGCAAGATCAAGAACGACAACATGGCAGGCGAGAAATTCTACGAGTTTCTGCTTGCCGCATTCAAAAAAATGGAGTCGGTCATGGCGGCGGACGCATCCATCTATGTATTCCACGCCGACACCGAAGGACTCAATTTCCGCAGGGCGTTTGCCGATGCGGGATTTTATTTATCCGGCTGCTGTATCTGGAAGAAGCAGTCCCTTGTCCTCGGCCGCTCTCCCTACCAGTGGCAGCATGAGCCTGTGCTGTACGGCTGGAAGAAAAATGGCAGGCACCAGTGGTACACGGGCAGGAAGGAAACCACCATCTGGGAGTTCGACAAGCCCAAGAAGAACGGCGAGCATCCCACCATGAAGCCGATCCCACTGCTGGCTTACCCTATCGGCAACTCCAGCATGGCAAACTCGGTAGTGCTTGACCCTTTCGGCGGTTCCGGCTCTACCCTTATTGCCTGTGAGCAGACCGACCGCATCTGCCGCACCATCGAGCTGGATGAAAAGTTCTGCGACGTCATCGTGAACCGCTACATCGAGCAGGTCGGCTCTGCGGATGGCGTGAGCGTCCTGCGAGATGGTAAGACATACAGCTATGAGGAGGTCACGGATGGAACAGAATAAACTGACCCTCGGCAGCCTGTTTGACGGCTCCGGAGGTTTTCCTTTAGGCGGCTTGATCTCCGGCATTACCCCTGTGTGGGCTTCGGAGATCGAGCCGTTTCCTATCCGGGTGACCACCAAACGGCTGCCGTTTATGAAGCATTACGGCGATGTCTCGAAAATGAACGGCGCAGATATTGAGCCGGTGGATATCATCACCTTCGGCTCACCCTGCCAGGACATGAGTATCGCAGGTCGGCGGGAGGGCTTGGACGGCTCCCGCTCCAGTCTTTTCTATGAAGCCGTCCGAATCGTAAAGGAAATGAGGTGCAAAACCAATGGCAGATATCCAAGATACATCATATGGGAGAACGTCCCCGGCGCGTTCAGCTCCAACAAGGGCGCGGACTTCCAGTCCGTCCTCGAAGAGGTCTGCTCGGTCAAAGGATACGAAATTCATACTCCTCGACCTGAGAAGTGGCCGGTCGCCGGAGAGATCGTGGCAGACGATTTCAGTCTCGCATGGCGGGTATTTGATGCGCAGTACTGGGGAGTCCCCCAGCGCAGAAAACGTATCTACCTTGTCGCAGATTTTGCAGGCGGGAGTGCCGGAAAAATACTATTTGAGTCCGAAGGCGTGTCTGGGTATACTCCGCAGGGCTTCCGCCCGTGGCAAGGAGCTGCCGGAGCTTTTGAGGAAAGCGCTGGAGCGACAGGCTGCGTCTGCCTAAACGACCAGGGCGGCGGCCGCATGGATGTGACGGAGGACGTTGCAGCAACGCTCCGGGCGGAAAACCACGGGCATCCTCCCTGCGTGATGGGGGCAGCCGGTTTCTGTACCGAGCATTCCGCACAGGCCAGGGGCATCGGGTATGAGGAGGAGACCTCGCCTACTCTCCGTACCGGTACGGTGCCGGCGGCGGTTTATGAAAACCATAGCCAGGACACCAGATACACCGGCCCGCTGGAGACAGCCCCCACGGTCATGTCTACCTATGGCACAGGCGGAAACAACCAGCCCTTTGTGGTGGAGACACCTAAGACGCTGAAGATCCGCTCCGGCTGTGAGGGCGGCGGCAAAGGTGCACTGATCCAGGATAACAAATCCGCTACGCTTGGCTGCAACAACGACCAGACGGTATTCGTGCCGTTTGTGAAAGGTACCCGGCCCCACTCTCCCGATGAAGAACCGCAGTGGAAAGCCTCCGATGTGGCGAACACACTGAATACCTGCGATGTGGGCGAGACCCGGTGTAATGAACTGGCGGTCAAAGTGTATGGCATCTGCTCCAAGGACAGCAACGCCATGAAATCCGAGAATCCCAAGAGCGGCTTCTACGAAGCGGAAACTTCCAGATGCCTGGATGCGAACGGCGGAAATCCTACCTGCAATCAGGGAGGCATGGCCGTGGTGGCCCTGCAGGGTTCCATGATTGGCAGGGCGGACAAGAACGGTCCCCAGGGCAGCGGCGTGAATGAGGATGTGTCCTTTACGCTGGATGCCGCTGACCGCCATGCGGTGGCTTATTGCATGACCACCGGCACTTACACCCAGATGC
>OGQQ01000963.1_pt1 | contig 25097 bp, 19 predicted proteins | sample 1553281 | NCBI WGS metagenome assembly OGQQ01 (sample SAMEA2579937, study PRJEB22360) | human gut metagenome | biome: human gut; feature: human-associated habitat; material: faeces | place: Denmark | collected 2008/2010 | reverse complement strand
ATACATATGCTGCCTTGTTGAAAGGGCCACCCATGTCAATCGCCATCATGCCGCCTAACACAGCGCCCAGCAGCAGCTTACTTCCCTCTCCCATGCCGGAAAGAGCGTTGTTCAGCCATGTGTTGAAGGCGCCCACCGGAGGGTTCACGAGGAAAATCATGATAGCGCCCATGGCAAGGATTCCCAAAAACGGATAGAGCAGAACCGGTTTCGTTCCTTCCAATGCCCGGGGAAGCTTCTCCAGCAGTTTCTTGATGAGCAGCATCACAAGCCCCGCCACAAAGCCTGCAATCAGCGCCCCGAAAAAGCCGGAGGAAATCCACTCCTCTTCCGGAAGCGTCACGGACGTTCCCGCCTTTGCCAGAAGTCCGCCCACAATACCGGGCATGAGTGCGGGCCGGTCTGCGATTGCCATGGCAATATATCCCGCCAGGATTGGGAACATCATGCCAAAGGATACATTTCCCACAAGGTTAAAGAACCTCGCCAGCGCCGTCCCAGTTCCGAAGACGTCCGTTCCCGCATTGGCGCTGTCAAAAATATAGGACAGAGCGATGAGAATACCGCCGCCGATGACAAAGGGCAGCATGTGGGAGACGCCGTTCATGAGCGCCTTGTAAATCTTTCTTCCCAACTTTTCCTCTTCCACGCCGCTGCTCTCTGTGCTCTCGTTTCCCTGGCTGTGGTAAATTCCCACACTGCCCTCTGTCGCCCGCTTTAACAGCTCCTCAGGCTTGTGGATTCCGTCCGCCACTTTCGTCACAATGACCGGCTTTCCGTCAAAGCGCGCCATCTTCACTTCCTTGTCCGCCGCGACGATAATACACTGGCAGCCTGCAATCTCCTCCGGGGTCAGGACATTTTTGTCCCCGCCAGAGCCGTTGGTCTCTACCTTGATGCTCACCCCCATCTCTTTCGCCGTATTTTCCAGGCTTTCCGCCGCCATATAGGTGTGCGCGATTCCTGTGGGGCACGCGGTAACGGCAAGCACCTGATAACCGCTTTTTGGAGCTTTCGCGTGTTCTTTTTCTTCCTCGGCGGCAGCCTTTCCGCTCTCCGCCTCATCCACACAGCGAAGAAATGCCTCCACCGTAGGAGCTTCCAGCAGATTCTTTTTGAAATTCTCGTCCATCAGCAGCATGGACAGGCGGCTCAGTACCTCCAGATGCACGTTGTCCTCCGTGTTCGGCGCGGCGATGAGGAAAATCAGATGCACCGGCTCCCCGTCCAGAGAGTCGTAGTTCACCCCGTCTTTGATGACCATCGCCGCCAGCCCCGGCGCGCTCACCGCATCGGTCTTCGCGTGGGGAATGGCGATGCCTTCCCCAATCCCCGTGGTGCCCTCTTCCTCTCTTTTAAAGACGCCCTCTCTGTATGTTTCTTCATCGCGGATATTTCCGCCCTTCACCATCAGAGCCACCATCTGACGGATGACTTCCTCTTTTGACTGTGCGTTTCCATGGAGCTCTATGCTGCATGGTTTCAGTAAATCGGTTATCCTCATTTTCCTTCTCCTTCCTGTAATCCATATTCCTCCGCCGGTCTCTCAAGCTTCTCCACAATCTCATTTTTCGCCGCCAGCCAGGACACAAACGCCGTGGCACTCCCCGCCGCTGTTCCCAACTCCAGTGCCTTTCCATAATCACCCGTGTTTAAGTATCCTGCCAGGAATCCTGCCACCATCGAATCTCCGGCTCCCACGGAGTTGACCACCTTTCCTTTGGGCGGTCTCTTTTTGCGCACGCTGTCATCCTCCGCCACCAGAAGAGCGCCTTCTGCCGCCATAGATACCAGCACATTGACTGCCCCCATCTCCTTAAGCTTCCGGGCGTAATAAATCAACTCTTCCTCTGTCTGAATCTCCACGCCGAACAGTTCTCCCAGCTCGTGGTTATTTGGCTTCACAAGGAAGGGTCTGTATCTCAACACCTTTTTCAGTAAATCACCCGTGGCATCGACCGCAATCTTCACCCCTTTTCCTTCCAGCCGTCTCATGATACGTTCGTATACATCCTCCGGCAGTGTATTGGGAATACTGCCTGCCAAAACCAGCACATCGCCTTCCACCAGAGCGTCCAGCTTCTCATACAGTTTATCGAGGGCTGTATCCGGAATTGCCGGTCCCTGCCCGTTAATCTCGCTCTCCTCGTCGGACTTTACTTTTACATTGATGCGTGTCTGCCCTTCTTCCAAGGGGATAAAATCTGTCAGACAGCCGTATTCTTCCAACATCTGCTCCATCGCCATGCCTGTGAATCCGGCTTTGAATCCCAGCGCCTCTGTCTGAAATCCCAGGTTGGAGAGGATGACAGAGACATTATTCCCCTTTCCCCCCGGATAAATATTTTCCTTCTTCGCCCGGTTAATCTGCCCCAGCGCCATATCCTCAATCTGGACCACATAATCCAGGGACGGGTTAAACGTTACCGTATAAATCATTTTTTCTTCACCTCAATCATATTCTTTTCTTTTTTCAGCTTTTCATCCAAAATTTCTGTTGTAATGATATAAGCATCCGAAAATTCTCCGAATTTGACAGGGGAAACCTTGCCTATCTTCTCGGAATCCGCGAGCACATAACATGTCCTGCAGTGCTTCATCGCCGCCTCTTTTGTCGCCGCTTCGCTCTCGTCCGGCGTAGTAAATCCGTGCTCCTTATCCGCCCCGTTGGTCCCGAAAAATCCTGCGGTAAAGTTATATTTTTCCAAACTTCTGATGGTCTCTGTCCCCACCGCCGCCTCTGTGGATGCCTTGAACTTCCCGCCCAGCAGGTAGACCGTGCAGCCCTTTTTGGAAAGTTCTTTGGCGTTGGCAATACCGTTGGTGACATAGACCGCCTCCGTCTGTGTGATATATGCTGTCATATGCGCGATGCTCGTTCCCGCATCCAGATAGACAAAATCGTCCTTTTTGATAAGCTGCGCCGCGTACTTTCCAATCTCCTGCTTTTCCTCGGCGTTCATATCCATCCGGGAGGACACCGCCACATCAGTGGTCGTATAGTCCATCCCCAGCGCTGTGGCGCCCCCATGCACCTTAATGAGGAGCTTCTTCTCATCCAGAGCCGCCAGGTCTCTGCGGATGGTGGATTCCGAAGTGTTCAAAAGCTCTTTCAGTTCCTGGACAGTCACGGACTTCCTTGCATTTACTATATTTAAAATTTCGGCAAACCGTTCTTCTGTCAGCATATCGTCACCTTCCTTTTCTTTGATGGTTCTATCATGCTCTCATTTTCTTTCAATGTCAACCATTTTCATTCATATTCTTTCAATTTCAATCATTTTCTCTCACAAGTATTCATTCACATTCTGAGGGCTTCCCCCTGCCGTCTATCCCTCACTTTCCGGGCAATAGTCCACTCGTTTATACATGTCTCGACACTTTTTGTATACTTTTACGAAACCTTTCTTAAATCCGTTGACTTTTATTGTTAAACATGCTAAACTGACACCGTATCGCTTGAATTACCTCAGACGATACATAACTATATTATTTTCAATTTTTATGGAGGACAACAAAATGACAGGTACAGTGAAATGGTTTAACAACCAAAAGGGCTATGGATTCATCTCCGATTCCGAGGGCAACGACGTGTTCGTACACTACTCCGGATTGCTGATGGATGGATTCAAATCCCTGGAAGAAGGTCAGGCTGTCGAGTTTGAAGTGACAGAAGGCGCAAAAGGACCACAGGCAACAAACGTAGTAAAACTTTAATCTGATTTTTAATGTACCTTTTAATATATAAATTAGACTGGATTTAATATTAAAAAGCAATACAGAGAAAAACGATTAAAAAGGAGCTGTCGTCAGGCTGTGAAAGCCGAGGCGATGGCTCATTTTTTGTCATCGGAAAGCCTTCTTCGCTGCGCACGTCACAGAATCCATCTTTGCTCTATATTCTGATATTTTAACTTTCCCTTTTAATACCCCCTTATATCATCAATACTTTTCTCCGCCCAAGAAATCATTTTCTTGCTATATTTTCATTTATAGTTTATTCTATATATAAGACACTCTGTATATTTTGTATGAAAGGATGAAATCGATGAATCAAGAGACTACCATTTTATGGACAGAGATTACAGATTTTCCGGAAGGGTGGGGAATCAAGAAACATTCCCACAAAGACTATTACCATCTTTTCTATTTTGTGAAGGGCACCGGTACTTTTTTTATCGGTGAAAAGAAATATGACATCACACCCGGCGTCTGCTTCCTGCTCCCTCCCGATACCGTTCACGGGCTGGAGATTTCGACAGTGGAGGAGCTATCCTCCTATGAGATTAAGTTCAACATCCATGACACCACCCTGCGCGAACGTCTTTCAGAGGGCATCATGTGCAGTGAAGAGGGGGATTTCATCAGCACCTGTGTTCGGTTCATCCATCAGGACGGGCTCTCCCACGACCCCGGAAAACGCAGGAACGCCAACTACTTTCTGTGCGCGCTCCTGGCACGTATCGCGGACGACCATACAGGGGCGGAACACAGGGATTCCGAGCTCATTGATACATCCGCTTATTCCGATACGGTTGTGAGCATCATCATCTATATTGAAACCAATTACATGCATCACATCTACCTGGATGACATTGCGCAGTATATTGAATACAACCGGAATTACATGTGCTCCCTCTTTAAGAAGGATACCGGCATCACAGTCGTCGATTATCTGAATTATGTCCGTATCCGAAAAGCGTGCGAGTACATTCTTTACAGCGATATCGGTTTCTCACAGATTTGTTACCGCGTGGGCTTCCTCAATCTCAGCCACTTCAACCGGACCTTCAAAAATCTGGTAGGGACAACGCCCAGCGCCTACAGCAAGATGGTGGATATGAACGACAACAATCTCTTCCCCAAAAACAGCGCGGAAGATTCCGGGCTTCATTCCTATTTCCCGTCCGTCACACAGGCAATCGCGGCGCTGCATATCAGTGATTCTTAGATAATTTCAGCAAAATAAACATTCTGAAAAGGGTGTCACTCAACATCTGACCAGATGATTCTGTGACACCCTTTTCCTGTCATGAACTCCTCTCTAAAAGAGGGCTTTCATATTCTTTTTATCGTATTTTCCATTGGGAGTGAGTGGAATCTCCTCCACGAACACAATCCTCTCCGGCACTTTATATCCCGCGATTTCCCTGCGCAGCCGGTCTCGAATCTGCTGCTCATCTAAAGCAGAGCCTTCCTTCTTTCTTATGACCGCCGCGGGCGCTTCGCCGTACACTTCACTGGGGATGCCCACCACAGCGGCTTCCTCCACGCCGTCTATCTGCAGAAGCTCCCGCTCCACATCAGAGCTGACCACCTTCTCGCCTCCGCGGTTTATCATATCCTTCTTGCGGTCCACCACATAGCAGTACCCTTCCTCAGTGAAATATCCCATGTCGCCCGTATGGAGCCATCCGTCTTTGTACAGGGGTGTATCCATCTTGTAATAACATTCCAGCAGATTGGTGCCGTACAAAAGGAGTTCTCCCAACTCTCCCGTCGGCAGTTCCTTACCCTCTTCATCAACGATTTTGAATTTCATTCCGGGTATGGGCACTCCGTTTGATTCCATCTCAGGGCTCTTAGCGGCATTTTCCGGCAGGACCGCCGCCGGGGATGCCGTCTCTGTCATCCCATATACGGTCCGAAATTCGCAGTCCGGAAGCCAGTCATGTATCTTCTCTATCATCTGTCTTGGGCTTCTTGCGCCGCCGCAGGCGAGACACCGCAGGCTCTCAAGCTTCGGAAATTTATCCCTCTCTCTCACCAGAAGGCTGTAGACCGTAGGCGCCGCGTGCAGGAAAGTCACCTGTTTTTCCTGTACGCATCGCAGTACTTCCTCTGCTTTAAAAAACTGCTGCATATATACCGTCCCGCCGGAGAAAAGCATGGTCCCCAACAGGGCGGACAGTCCCGTTATCATATAGATGGGCACGGGAATCACCGTGGAATCCTTCTCTGTGATGTCGAATAATTTGCGGTAGGTAGCTGCCGCATGCATATAGCTGTAATTGGTGAGCATGACCGCCTTGCTGGCAGAACTGGTCCCGGATGTGAACATCATGACCACAGTGTCCTCATATCCGCCTTTCTCCTCTGCCTCAGGATATCCTTCTTCCATCACCCCGCCAAATATCTCCGCCTCTTTTGAGGAATGATATTCTATCAGAGTGAGTCCCTTCTCCTGATACGTCTCGAAATAAGCCCGGTAGTCGGTATCCAAAATCACATGCTGCGCATCCGATTTATCCAGCAGTGACCATATCTCTTTTTGCTTATATTTTGTAGGCAGCAGAACCGCAATCGCACCCAGTTTCACCAATGCCAGAAAAGCCACGCAGAACTCCGCGCTGCTGTACATCATCAGGGCGACATGACTGCCCTTAACCACGCCGAACTTATATTTCAGCACAGAGGCAAAACTATCCGCAGCGTTTTTTAATCCCCGGTAGGTAAGGCAATGCCCGAAGCTGTCCACCACAGCCGTCTTTTCCGGTCTTGACTCCCCGTACTTGGCAACTGCCCTGTAGAGATTTGCAGGAAGCCCCGGATAAGTCTCTATCTTCCTCCCGGAATCCAATATGATTTCTGTCATATTAAGCGGTATACGTTTTTTCCACAATTCACTGCCGTTATACATCTCTAACTCCGTTCAATCCATCTTCTGAGTCCGCACATCCCATCTTTGTAAAAATCCGTGCTGGTCACTTTCAAATCTTCTGAAATCCGCGGCACAAATTCCATCTGGTCCAGAATATCTCTCTCAAGGTCAACCCCCTTGGCAATCTCGATAAGCTCCGGACCCTCCTTTGTGAGACGGAAGACTGCTCTCTCTGTGACATAGAGCATATTCTGTCCCCGCTCAAGGGCAATAGCGCCGTTGTATGAAATCTGCTGGACTTTCTTCACAAGTTTTTTGAATTTTCCTTCTTGTTGAATCTTCAGACCATCTTCGGAAAAATCCACCTTCAGCCCGCCGCCTGTAAATGTGGAGCAGAAAATCACATTTCTTGCGTTCGCCGTGATGTCGATAAAACCTCCTGCCCCCGGCGATTTGTCTCCCATCTTCGTGGAGTTGACATTTCCTGCCTCATCCATTTGCCCGGCTCCCATGAAAGCGTAATCAATCCCCGCCCCGGTGTAAAGTTCAAACTGGCGGTCATGGGGTATCAGCGCCTGCGGGTTCCTGGCAATGCCGAAATCGATAGTCCCTGCCGGGATTCCGCCGTACACCCCGGACTCCACCGTCAGAGTGACGATATCCGCAAGCCCTTCCTCCGCGATGATAGGTCCGAAATTTTCATTGGGTATCCCTGTACCCGTGTTGATAATCTGGTTCGGCACAAGTTCCGCCGCGGCACGCCTGGCGATAATCTTGCGCACATTGTTCGGAATCGGCTTAAAGGACTGTTCCGGTGCCAGTGTCTCCCCCGAATAGGTGGGGTCGTAGTACCAGGAATAGGTCTGGCGGTGGTCCTCAATGGGATTTTCGCACACCACCAGCGCATCCACGAGCACACCCGGCACTGTCACCTCTTTGGCTCCAATCATGCCATCCTTGACAATCCGCTCCACCTGGCAGATGACCTTTCCGCCCCACCGCTTTGTCGCCATGACAGCGGGCAGTACCTCCAGGACCATCGCCTCCTGTCTGGTGGAAATATTGCCGCTCTCATCCGCGCAGGTTCCGCGGATGAGAAGGGTATCAATGGGAAAATGATGATAACGGATGTATTCTTCTCCGTCCAATTCCATAAGGGAGACCGTCTTAAATTCAGACTTCCTCGCCTTCTCGTTCATCTCCCCCGCCTCATATCTGGGGTCTATGTAGGTTCCCAGTCCGACCTTGCTGATTTTCGCAGGTTCCCGAAGCGCCATACTGTGGAACAGATTCGCCATCTGCCCCTGTGGCAGATTGAACGCCTCTATCTTATTTTCCATGATTAATCCCATCATATTGGAGGACTGACCCCAGTGTCCTCCAATCACCCGTCTTAAAAGCCCCTCATGGGCGATGTACTGCAGCCCTCCGGGACATTTCTCAGATGCCTGCCCGCATGTATGTACATAGACCAGGTCTCTCGGATGCCCTTCCGCCTTAAATTTCTTTTCAATCTCTTTTAAAATGGATGTGCACGCGGAAATCTGTGTCATCGCAATCCCGCAGAGCGTTGTTCCATCTTCAATCATATCCACAGCTTCCGCCGCGCTCACCACAACCGGCTTCCTCATCTCTTACAAAGTCCTTTCTGAGTAAATTATTCGTTCCAGTCTAACCCCGCTTCTTTTTGCCTAAACGTTCCCGCTTAAGCCCGCATATTCTTCTTAAAAAGGTGCCACCTCGTATCCGGCTTCGCTCAATACCTTGCGCAGCGCTTTTACATTGTCCACTGCTGTCGGATTGTCGCCGTGTATACAGATAGAATCGCAGCCAAATTCCAGAATCTCTCCGGAACCGATTTTCAGTTTCCCTGTCTCCAAAAATCCCAGCGCTCTCTTTGCCAAATCCTCCGGTCCCGGTATCTTCTGTCCCTCATGATATCTCGGTGTGATAACAGCGCCGTCCGCGGAGTAGTCTGTGTCAAAGTTAAATTCACGGACATAGGTCATTCCTTTTTCTTTTACAACCTGTCCTACCTCTGCATCTACCAGAGAACCGGAATGATAAATCGGCAGAGACGGGTCAATGTCATATACCGCATCCACAAATGCCTGGGACAGAGCTCTGTCATGGGACATCATGACGTACAGTTTGCCGTGTGGTTTTACATGGTGCAGCGGCATATCATATACCTCGCACATGGTCTTTAACGCCCCTACCTGGTAAATCGTATAGGCATAGCACTGCTCTGCCGTCAGGTTCATCTCCCTGCGTCCGAATCCCATCAGGTCCGGGAATCCCGGATGCGCGCCTACAGCCGTGCCGTTTTTCTTTGCCAGCTCTACGGTCTTTTTCATAACAACACCGTCGCCCGCATGGAATCCGCAGGCTACATTGATAGCCGGAATATACGGCATAACAGCCTCATCATTCCCGATTTTGTAGATTCCAAAACTTTCTCCCATATCACAGTTGATTTCCATTCTCTTTGCCATAACGCATCTCTCCTTTTCTTTTATATTATTTTTGCATTATTTTGTATAATGGTCCTCTCTCACATAAGCATCAAACTCTGAGCGCAGGCGGTCTGCCTCCTGCATGTCAATGAGCTTGAAGCGTATCTCTGTACCAATCCGGCACTGTCCAATCTTCCACTGTACTCCCACCGGGATACAGAACGGGCAGAAATATCCTCCCGCGCACACAGCCTCTGTCGTCAGGATGATGGAGGTATCCCCGCACATATTGATAGCGTAGGGCGGATACCCGGTATCAAAGATATTACTGGGGTCTGACCCGGCTTCCGGACTCTTATTGAGTGCCTTTTCGCTAAATTCAATATGCGGTCCTGAAATACGGTATCCTGTCCGGTTGGAATTGGTCTGTATCTTCCAGTTTGTGCTGAATATTCTCTCAATATCATCATCTGTCAGGAAATCCTGATAATACCCTTCCATCAGCTCCACCACCATGGGGGAGGTGATAATCGGTATGTAGCGTCCTTTCAGCTTTTTCCCTGCTGTAAGCGGCTGTTTTGGTATCCCCACGGGAACCTCGTCCCCCTCCAGCAGCGCTCTTCCGTTAAATCCTCCAATACCGCAGAAGGAGAAGGTCGCCTTGCTCCCTAAGTATTCCGGAACATCGATTCCTCCGGCAATGGCAATGTATCCCCACTGTCCTATTTCCGATGCCGGTACCAGTTTGAGCGTCTGTCCTCTTTTCACAAAGAGCGCCTCCCACATGGGATATTCCACATTGTCGATGAACACCTTCACCTGAAGCCCGGTGACCGCCACTACTGCTTCATCGTAAAACTGCAGTTCCGGACCCATGAATGTGTACTCCAGTCCTGCCTCATTGGGGTCATTTCCAACCAGGACATTGCCGACTGTCAGTGCCAGTGTATCCATGGCGCCCGACGGCGGAAATCCCAGATACTGGACTCCCTGCCTTCCTTTCACATCCTGAACGGTTGTCAAAAGCCCCTTGTTTATCACCTTAAACATAACGTTGTCCTTTCCTCTTTATCATGCATTTTGAGTTTCGCAGTATTCTGCGAGATCGAACACAGAATCCGTTATCTTATAACGATAGGTTCCCATCTCGCACGCTTTCTTGATTTCGTCGTACTCTGCCCTGTCCATTGCCCTGAACTGGAAGCGGTCTCCAACGCGCGCCAGCACGGGGGTGTCTTTGAAATCAAATAATTTCTGGCTCAGTTCCAGCAGCGGCGCCGCCAGAATGCCGAACATCTGGAATCCGCCCGGAGAGCCCAGCGGATACAGAGAAACGTTGGAGCCTCCCATGCCGATTGCCAGGGGCGGAGTCTTTGTCCTCGGCGGATTGTATTTCGGTACATGCAGGGCATATTTGGAATCCAGACATGTACAGGAGGGCAGCCCCGGTCCAAAACTCAAATATGTCACGATATACTGTGGTGTGGTAATATAATGAATCAGTTCATCTAAATCTTTCAGCCCGTTCTGCTCAATGATAAAGTCCACATCATAGGGCTTCTGCTTCACATCTCTGCAGTACTCTTCGATGGCAGCTTTCGTCCAGGGGTCCGCGAAATACACGGGAATTTCTATAATTCTCGAAGGAATCCGAATCCGTTTGTTCCTCTCCACCTTTTCTACTATGCTCTTCACCTGACCAAGCAGTCTGTTCACCTCAACCTTCCTGGGGTCAAACTGAATCAGAAGAGAGCTGTTGCAGGGAATCATATCAATGATTCCCGCGACTCTCTTATCCATCAGAAGTTTTTTTACCATGACTGCCTTGATTCCCGATGCCACCGAACGAACCTGTCCGTAGTCTACCAGGATGCTGCTGTCACCGCATATCCAAAGTCTGTAATTACCTGAATTTCTCATCCTATCTCCTTCTCCATATCATACGCTACATTCTGTTCTACCAATTCCTCATAAGTAGGAGCCGCAAATGCTTCCTCTCTCGCCTCTTCATCACACCAGTCGTTGTAATTGACAGTCTGCTTAAACAGTTTGCAACCAATCCAGTGGAAAAGTGCTGTCATCACAAGACAATTGATGGGAGGAATCAAAAATGAAGTCTTCTCGCTGACAAAGAGTGTCACCACACCTACCGCGTATCCGAGAACTGCTCCCCACTTTACTGCGGGAATCGGTGTATCTTTCAACACAGTCAACTCCGGCTCCGGGTATTTTCCTTTATTTACCAGATAGTAATCGGAAAATGCCACTCCAACGATAGGTACCATGAAAGCTGTCATCGCTGTGAGGTACTGCTCCAGGAAAAATCCGGACCCAAGCAGCGCCAGCACACCGCCTACGGTAGCGATACAGATAGTCGCCTTTTCCCTCTTAATTCCCAGCGCATTGGCAAAGGATAAAGAGGAGGTATAGTAATCGGCGTTGATGGTAGACCACGCCAGCAAAAATACTGCAACACTTCCCATTGGCAGCATATTGAGTACTTCATAAGCATCCACAAAAGCGGAAGCTCCCGTCGCCAGAGCGATAATGGAAGATACGAACATCAAAAACGGGTATGCCACAGCAAATGTTACCAGTGATACAATCCACGCATAAGACTGTTTCTTACAGAAACGCTGGATGTCCGGTGAAGCTCCTCCGGCGCCGCAGGCAAAGGAACCAACCATTGCCGTCACACCCCCGGCGATTGTCAGTGACCCGGGAGAGTTCGCCGGTGCACTTAAGACATCTCCAAAACTTCCCAGAATGTCCATAGACCTCGCCCCTGTAATCAGCAGAAGTGCGATGATGAGGGGTACTGCGAAAAATCCTACATAAGTAACGGTCTGCATACCTCTCACCGCGGAACCTCCGATGAACAGAAGGCTGACAATAACCGTTATGTAATATACAGGTGAAAGACCGCTCTTTCCGGTCACCATCCTGCTCACGAACATTCCCACGGTAAATAAGTGGATACTGCTCCATCCGACCAGACCCACAGGAATGATAAGCGCCGCGATTCTGTAAGCCTTTGTTCCCCACGCATATCTGCTCATCAGGGAGAAGGTCATACCTTCCCTCTGTCCGATGGACCCCATCAATCCGCTGATGAGCACCAGCAGCAGACAGCCGATGAAGGTAACCAGCATCATCTGTGAAAAACTAAACGCCCCTGATACCATGGCTGCCGATGTGATTGCCACCGGTCCGAACGCATATCCGAACCATACCGCCAAAGGTTCAATGAGTCTCTGCCGCCCCTTCATCGGTACACGTGCCAGACCATACTCTTTGTCTAATTTCATCTCTGCACCCGCATTGTTGTGCTTGCCCATTTTTGATACCCTCCTTTATATTTTAATCTCCATAGATAACTGTTACAAGTTCATTCCCTGCATTAATAAAATCATCTTCCTTCACACTCACCGTCTCCACAACACCTTCGTGCTCCGAAACCAGTTCGTTTTCCATCTTTATCGCTTCTACAACAACAAGCGCCTCGCCTCGTTTTACTTTCTGCCCCGGATTTACCATCACTTCCAGAACTGTACCCGGCATTGGCGACTTAAGGCTCCATTTTTCCATATATGAATCCTCCTGTCTCTGAAAACCTGTTTTTTTCGTTTCACCTCTCTGATTCTTCCCCCGGTGTTTCCATAAGCTGTGGGTTTTCTTCTATGAATCCCGTATTGCAGCTCCCATCCTGAAACCGGGGACAGGCAATGACTTTTCTCAAATATTCTTTATTTGTTTTCACTCCGTCTATCTGTATTTCCACAAGCGCTCTGTCCGCACGTTTGGAAGCCTCTTTTAAATTCCTTCCCCAGGCGATTACCTTCACCAGCAGACTGTCAAAGAACGGTGTAACTTCGCTTCCCCTGCAGCAGCCTTCATCGAAACGCACTCCCAGTCCCCCGCCTGCATGATATTCTGTGATATTTCCGATATCGGGAATAAAGTGAAGTGCAGGGTCCTCTGTCGTCACACGGCACTGGATGGCACATCCGCGCACACTCACAGACTCCTGTCCATATATCCCTATCTCCTGTCCTGTCAGGGCGCATCCCTGCGCAATGTAAATCTGCGCTTTCACGATATCGATGCCCGTAACAACTTCTGTCACCGTGTGCTCCACCTGGATGCGCGGGTTCACCTCAATAAAATAATGACTGCCGCCCTCATCCAGCAAAAACTCTACTGTCCCTGCGTTTATGTATCCTGCCTGTCTCGCAATCTTGATTGCGTCCCGGCAGACAGCCATCCTTTGTTCCTGGGTAATCCCCACAGCAGGTGCAATCTCCACCACCTTCTGATGCCTTCTCTGCACGGAGCAGTCCCTCTCAAACAGATGGACGATATTCCCATACTGGTCACCCAATATTTGTACTTCGATATGCTTAGGATTTTTAAGATATTTTTCCACAAACAGCGTGCCGTCTCCAAAGGCTTTTCTCGCTTCGCTCACCGCCCGCTTAAATCCTTTTTCCAGCTTTTCCTCGGAGTCAATGACCCGCATCCCTCTTCCGCCTCCGCCAAATGCTGCCTTCAAAATGACCGGGTATCCCACGGACTCTGCGAACGCTCTGGCTTCTTCGTAATCCTTCACTGCGCTGCCACTTCCCGGAATAACGGGCACTTCTGTAATCTTCGCGATTTCCTTCGCGCTTATCTTGTCTCCAATCACCTCCATTGTCTCAGCGGATGGTCCGATAAATGCGATATGTTCTCTCCTTAACATTCTCGCAAAATCTGCGTTTTCCGCCAGGAATCCATATCCTGGATGGACCGCATCCACCTTGTTCTCCTTTGCAATTCGGATAATGTTCTCCATATCCAGATAACACTGCACCGGGTTTTCTTTCTCATCGAGTTGTACTGCATAGTCTGCCTTCTTTGTGAAGTAAGCATCCGCCTCCTGCTTCGCGTAGACCGCCATGGTCTCTATACCCAGCTCCCTGCAGGCACGGAAGATCCGAACTGCAATCTCCCCCCTGTTTGCAACAAGGATTTTCTTGAATTGCATACTTTTTACCTCCATGATACAATTTGCCGGCACTTTTCTTGGGTATTATTATACATATTTTCATTTATTTTGTAAACCTTTTTCTGTACTATTTTTATTTTTAATATACTTATAATCATTTTTTATTTGTATTTTTGTCATTTTTCAATATTTTTTATTACAAATATTCATTTATGTTGCCCCCATTACACCTTCTTATTTTTTCACAAATATTCATTTTATTTCCCCGTTTGTATACGAGCGAATTAGGAACTTTTATCCATTTGTGACTTGTACCGATTTCTGGAAGAAACATGCAAAAGATAGCATACGGGATATATACGGGGTCCGTTTTCTGTTTTTAGGCATAAAAGTGGAGCTGTTGCAAAGTAGATTATCTATCTACTTTTGCAACAGCCCCTTTACACCGTGAACGCATTCTAATGGATAATAGCTACGAAAGATTATCGGGCTCCACGGGTTGACTACCCAAGTTCTATAAATAGAGTTTAATTGTAAAGCTCATTAGCCAATACCAATCGGCAAGCCAGCAAAATAGAAAACAGCGAACAAAATTGTCAGTGTCAAAAAGCTGGATATCGCTAAAGGAATCTGTGCTGAAATCACAGAACCCAAGCCAGGCTTTTGAGGATTAAGAGATTTATCCTGATACTGCTCCATTAACGCCAGCACCGCTACCAGAGCCGCATTTAATGGCGTAAGGCAATTGGTACAAGAATCACCGATACGGGCAGCTAACTGTGTAAGAGCAGGATCAACGCCCATACTCGTAAACATAGGAATAAAAATAGGTGCTAAAATCATCCACTTTGCCGAACTGGAGTACATGAACACATTAACGATTGCAACCACAATGATAAACACCAAAAACAAAGGAAAACCTGTCAGGTGGATGCCGCTTAGGAATTTCTCCCCCAGTGACGAAATCAAAATGGAAAGATTCGATCGGTTAAACTGATAGATGAACAACGAGCACGGAAACAAAATTAAAATCAGGCTGGACATTTTGGTAACACCCTTTTGTAACAACAACGGGATATCCGCCTTGGATTTAAAATATCCGGAACCGAAACCGTACGGTATACCAATAAACAGGAACAACAGACCGATTAGTGGAATCATTCCGCTGAGGAAAGGTGATGTTGGGAACAGCCCGCCGGTAACAGGGTCACGCAGGAAACCTGTAAGATAAGGAATCCCAAAGTCTGGAAGAAGTCCCAAAATCAGCAATACTACGTAAACAGTGAAGCCAATGCCCGCAAAATGAAGACCTCGTTTCTCTGCTTCCGTTAATGTGAAAGATTCTCGCAGGTTCCCATTGTCCGCCAAGGAATTCCGCTTCGTATCACCAAAAATGGCTACCAAATACTTTTCACCTATAAAGGTAAACGCCAGTGCTAACAGAAACGTAGCAACAAACATAAAAATATAGTTACTCATAGGATGAACTACATAACCGTACGGTTCAGCCAGCGGACCGGTAATGCCCGCATACAACGCATCTACCGTTGAGGGTAAAATGTTAGCACTGTAACCAGCTTGGACACACCCGTAGGCCAGGGTTATGCCGACCCAGGGGTTACGACCCAGGGCTTTAAAAAGAATAGCACCACAGGATATCGCCAAGATAGCACCGGCATCTCCCGCAATATTGGCACAAACGCACACAAAGCACAGGATGAAGGTTGCAAATTTGTGCGAAGAACCTCGAAGCATTCGACGGAACGCTACAGAAAAGAATCCCGTATCATCTACCGTAGTAATACAAAAAGTGCAAATGAGCATGGGAATTAGTACAGAATTAGACTTAAACGCATTGACAATATTAGTCAAAAAGTTCTGCAGCTCCTGTTCAGAGAACAAATTAATAATATCAACTGTCTTCTCTTCCGTTACACCATCCACTATTGAGGTATAATTTACCGAAATCCCGAAAGCAGCGCAAATAGCTGAAATAATCATACAAAAAAGCAGCAAATATAGAAAAATGTACATTGGATGCGGCAGTTTATTACCAACCCGCTCAACGCCCCGGATTAGCCGCAACATAGGACCACCGTTCTTTTTACTCGTCTTCTCTTTCATGTTTTCCCTCCGTTTTCAATTTTTTAGTTTCGTGTAATCTTTAGTTCTCCTCTTTCTTAAAATCTATTTTTGCTGAATATTCAAAAGCTGTTCATTGCGAATTGGCACAAAAGGCTTGCCCTCAGCCTGATAACGCAGATAACGCTCACGGAATTTCTTTTGTTGTTCTAATCCTCGCCGTACAACTTCTGTTTCATTACAAACCAAAACTTCTTTGTTTCTCATGAGTATTTTCCCGTCCACTATTACATCAGAAACATCCTGTCCAGCGCCGTTAAGACGTATCATATTAACCGCAGTTTCCTCCCAGATTGGGAACAACCGGGTGTTGTTATGAGTATCCAGAGTAATCAGGTCTGCTTTTTTTCCTACGGCAATGGAACCCACTTCATCACCAATACCCAATGCATCAGCACCACCTTGTGTAGCCAAAAACAAAGATTCCTTTTCAGAGAGACCTTTATGATCTTCAGGCAGGATTGTATGAATCAGCGAGGCGATACGCATTACATTGAATAAATCGTTATTCGGATAATCTACACCCAAGCCCACACGGACGCCTAAACGGAGCATTTCCGGAACTGCCGCTACAGCACCCCGTTTTAAATTTGAAATAGGGCAATGGGCAATAGCGGCACCAGACGATGCCAGCAGCTCCAAATCTGAACCGCGCAGCAAAGAGCCATGATACAGTAATGTATTTGGTCCGATAAAACCTGTTTGATACAGCTTTCGCAATTCACCTTCCGGCCAAATGCGCGCAGCCTTTGCAGTGGCATTCTGATCTTCAGCAATATGCGTGGCAAGCCCCACGTGATACTGAGCTGCCAACCGGGCACACGCCTCAAACACCCATTCTTCACACTGATAAGAAGTTTCCGGCTGGAGACGATAGCGAATTCGTCCTTCGGCGGCACCGTGCCATTTTTGAATCATGCTTTCTGCCTGAACCAAATCATCTTCAATACTCTTGGAATCGGGATATCCAATACTCTGGTGGATGCAGGGTGCCAAATCCACTCTCAGTCCACTGTCTACAGCAGCCCGAGCCACTTCATCGGTCCATATGTAGCTATTAGCTACAGTGGTAGTACCTGTCTTGATAGCATTTAAATAGCCCATCATATTGACATCGTAGCTATCCACTTCATCAATGAGCGTGTATGCCGGATAAATAACCTTCAAGAGACGGTCTGGTTGTTTGATAACAGGCTCACTTAACAATCCAGTAATAGCGTACATGTTCCAATTGCCCAAATGATTGTGGCAGTCTACCAATCCCGGCATAAGTAGTTTCCCTGTCATATCCAGTCTCTGTGGGGCTTGATACTGACTGTTGATTTGTTCGCTGGTCCCATAATCGACAATCTTACCATTTTGAATGGCAATTGCACCATCTGCAATAGGTCGTTGGTAGGCATCCGGAAGCAATAATCTGGCATGCTCTAGGATAAGATCAGTATGTAGCTTGTCCATTTTTACTTCACTCCTTTTGTTTTGTAAATTTTTAAAAATATATTTACTATGTTTACTATTATTTTATACCATATGTAAATATGATTGTCAATAACATTCAACTTTTATCGGCATTTTAAACAAACCTCTTTTCAAATAGCACCTGATTCCTCGGTAGAAACAATATAGTATTCTTTAAATAGCCTACTTGAAAAAAAAAGGTTGAGCGAGTAAAATGGAAAAGAAAGTACGAAAAAAGTATTTCCGGCAGAGTGTTTAAACATGAAAAAACTTCACTATGCCGGTAAGAAACACCATTTCAGGCTGTATCGTCTGCACCTCTGTAGATAACAGAAGTGTAAATATTTTTAAAAGGTAGGTAAACAATGCAACATAAAATAACCATGCAAGATATTGCAAATATAGCCGGGGTATCCAAATCCACAGTATCTAACTATATTAATTATCCCAATACGAATAAAATTAGCATGGCCACAAAAGAACGTATTCAAGCCGCGCTGGATCAAACTAAGTATGGGTACCAGAAATCCCGACATATCATCCAAACTGGTCAGCGTACTATCTGCTGTGTATTCCCACGACCAGAACCAGCTCTATCCAGTGCATTTTTGTCTCAAATCCTGGCTGGTGTTCAGCTGGCTCTAACAGAACGGAATTGCAACTTAATGATTCCTCCGGCCTCTGGGTTATCTACACTTGAAATCTTTGAGAGGCAACTAAAACTGTGCGGTGGGCAGCAAGGAATCATTTTGTTTGGTTCACGGTACTTAACAGAGAAAGATACGCAAACTTGTCTGGAGCTTTTAGCAAATAGCCGTATTCCATATGTTTGTGTGAATTTCCCCCCGCTCACTGGTTCTATAAACCAGGTAATTATCAACAGAAACGGAATTGTTACGGCACTTACCACTTTGATACAGTTGGGTCACCGAAACATCGGTCTCATGATTGGGCGGGCTTTAGATGCGGAAACCTTGGCAATTCTGAACCTCTATCGCTCTACATTAGAAAAATATGACATCCCATGCGAGGATGTTAATATTTTGAATGGGGACTTCACTTATCAAGGTGCCATGGAGGCATTTCTTACCCGCTGTAATACCCGCAACAATGCGCCACTCTCCGCTATCATCTGTCTGTCTGATATTATGGCAGCCGGAGTTTATGATGCAGCACGCCAACTTGGCATCGCTATTCCTGGAAAACTGTCAGTTATTGCACAAAATGAATCACCTTTCCGCCGTCTATTTTCACCTCCATTGTCTACAATTCAAGTTCATTTGGAGGAAATCGGAAAGAAAGCTGTCGAGATATTGTTTCAAAGTATTGAATCAGGACATATCGGATATCGTTCTTATGTGGACGGAGATTTTGTTTTACATGACTCCGTATCAACATATGAATAGACTATATAATGTTCAGAACTATATTAGGCGGATTCGGAACTTTTACCCATCGGAAACGTGCGCCGCTGGGCGCACTCCAAAAAAGAGCCCCGGCTTTATTCGCCGCAGGCTCTTTTCTTAAATCTGACACAATATTCTATCTAAGACTCATCAGGGGATTCTTATCCCTGCATGTTGGAGACATATGCTTCGGAAGCCTCCCACACATCGAAACCGCTTCCTCTCAAGATATCTACTACCCTTGCCGGGTCGTCACACTTTAAGACTGCCGATGCATCCGCGCCGTTTGCGAAAGCGTACATGTACTCGATGTTCACTTCCCCTTCCACAATCTGGTGCATCGCCTTGCTCAAGGACCCTGTCTCATGAGGTACACGAAGCGCCACCACATCTGTCAGCATGGCGGTGATACCGTTCTCCTTTAAGACCGCCTTGCCCTTATTCGGGTCAGATACAATCATGCGCAGCATACCGTAATCGGAGGTATCCGCCAGACTCAACGCCACAATATTGACATCGTTTCCCGCCAACACGGACAGCACCTCATCCAGCCTTCCCTCTCTGTTCTCCAGAAATACAGATAATTGTTGAATTGTGATACCCATTACACATTCCTCCCTTTCCTACAGATTCCGGTTGTCAATGACACGGACTGCCTTGCCTTCGCTTCTCTGAATGGTCTTTGGCTCTACCAGTTTCACACGTGCGGACACACCCAGCGCCTGTTTTAATACAGCACCAATCTTGTCGCGCAGCGCATCCAGTTTACGGATTTCATCGGAGAACATGCTCTCATCTACTTCTACCATGACAGTCAGTACATCCATGTTGTCCTCTCTGTCCACAATCATCATATAGTGAGGTGCCACAGCTCCGCCCATGCTCAGAAGAGCTGTCTCAACCTGGGTCGGGAATACATTGACGCCGCGGATAACCTTCATATCGTCCGTACGTCCTGTGAACTTGGAGATACGGGGCAGCGTTCTTCCGCATTTACAGGTGCTTCTGTTCATGCTTGTCAAATCCTTTGTGCGGTAACGAAGCAAAGGCATGGCCTCTTTCGCCAGGGTGGTAAATACCAGTTCTCCTGTCTCCCCATCCGCGCACGGAGCATGGGTAGCCGGGTTTAACACTTCCGGATAGAAGTAATCCGCATGGATATGCAGTCCTTCGTGGTGGATACAATCCTGCGCCACACCGGGACCGGAAATCTCACACAGACCATAGATATCAAAGCAGTTGATGTGCAGGATGCTCTCAATCTTCTTGCGCATCTCCACGGTCCAAGGCTCTGCTCCGTGGATACCTGCTTTAATCTTCAGACGGTCCACAACTCCCGCTTCCTCCATAGATTCCGCCAGATGGAGCGCATAGGAGGGTGTGCAGGCAAATGCGGTAGCGCCCAAATCTTCCATGCACATCATCTGTCTCTTGGTATTTCCCGCGGACATAGGAATCGCCATGGCTCCCAGCGCCTTCGCGCCGTAATCCAATCCCAATCCTCCGGTGAACAGCCCATATCCGTAACATACGTGGATGATATCCTCATCGGTGAGTCCTGCCATGGTAAGACAGCGCGCCACACACTCTCCCCACACATCCACATCCTTCTGGGAATACGGTATGACGGTCAGTTTTCCGGTAGTCCCAGAAGTCCCCTGTACCCGCACCACATCCTTTTTGGGAATTGCCAGAAGTCCGAAGGGATAATTGTCTCTTAAATCTTCCTTTGTCGTAAACGGAAGCTTTTCGATATCCTCAATTCCCTTGATATCTCCCGGCTCCACGCCCAGGTCATCCATTTTTTTGCGGTAGAACTCTACATTGTGATACGCTCTGTCCACCACATCCACGAGGCGCTCGCTCTGGATGTGCGCCATCTCATCTCTGCTCATACATTCGATTTTCGGGTCCCGGATTCTCTCCTTCCAGTTCTCCAATGATACTGCTGCCATCTTCTCTTTACTCCTTATCTGTAATTCTTATTTTCTCTGCAAACCTCTTTTACAGGTCCTCCTCTGATACCAGTCTGACTTCTGCCGCCTTAAGGACTTTTTCCGCGTGTTCAAAATCATCGGTATGGAATACCATAACCGGCGCTTTCCCCTCACGGATGACAAAAGAGTAAATATAGTTGATATTAATCTTCCCATCCGCCAGAATGGTGAACATCTGGTTTAGATTTCCCTTTTCATCCTTCAGCTCTGCTCCAATCACATCGCTGACACGCACCACAAATCCTTCTTTTGTCAGATATTCCTTTGCCTCCGCCGGTTTGTCCACCACCAGACGCATGATTCCAAATTCCGGGGTGTCAAAGGTAGAAATCGCGCGGATATTGATGTGCGCTTCGACCAGGGCGCTGGTCACCCGCATCATACTTCCCGGCTGGTTCTCTACAAATACGGAAATCTGCTTTATCATCCTCTCACCTGCCTTTCTTTTTTATTTCAGGTTATATCCCACATCAAATGCTTTTTTATTGATTTCTATAGTCTTTGGAGGCACAGTCTTTTCAATCACCTCATACCACTGTTCTTTTGTAAAATCCATATGCTGCGCGGCAACACCCAGCACAATCAGATTAAACACTTTCGGATTCCCCAGTTTTTTGGATTCCTCGGTGGCATTGACCTTGTATACTTTATGCTCTTTCTCCAGATTTTCGATGATGCCCTGGGGATACTCTGCCGCTCCGATGACCACCGGCATGGGGTCAATGCGCCAGTCGTTGATGATAAGCGCCCCGTCTTTTTTCAAGAAATGCGCGTACCGCAGCGCCTCCAGCCGTTCAAAAGCGATGATGACATCCGCCTGTCCTTCTTCCACAATAGGCTCTGCCACCTTTTCTCCGTAGCGCACGAAAGTGACAACACTTCCGCCTCTCTGCGCCATCCCGTGCACCTCGGACAGCTTCACATCATATCCGCCCGCAATCGTAAGTCCTCCCAGTATCCGGCTGGTGAGCAGGGTACCCTGTCCGCCGACACCGACTATCATGATATTTTTTCCTGCCATCTTTATTCACCCGCCTTTACCAGTTCTATCGCACCAAATTTGCACAAGGACTCGCACAGTCCGCATCCGGTACACATCGTATCATCGATATGAATGGTCCCATCTTCGTTCTTCGTCATCGCCGGACATCCCGGTTTCATGCACATACCGCATTTTTTGCACTTATCCTCATGGGCGATGTACAGAGGTTTCTTTGATTTATCCAGAAGCACGCACGGCGTCTTGGTGATGATGACGGACACCTCATCTTTTGCCACTTCTTCTTTGATGGTCTTCTCCAGCAGTTCGATATCAAATACATTGACCTCCACCACATTTTTGATTCCCATGGCACGGCAGAGCCCCGCGATATCGATGGCATAGGTAGGTTCTCCCTGGAGGGTCTTTCCTGTAGCCGCGTGGTCCTGATGTCCGGTCATTCCTGTTGTGGAATTGTCCAGAATCATCACAGTTCCCGTCGCCTTGTTGTATACCATATTCATCAGCGAATTAACGCCGGTATGTAAAAAGGTGGAATCACCGATGACTGCCACCCAGTCCTTGATATATTCTTTGCCTTTCGCCTTCTCCATGCCATGTAAGGTGGAAATGCTGGAGCCCATACACATGGTCGTGTCAATGACTCCCAGCGGAGACACAGCCCCCAGCGTATAGCAGCCGATGTCTCCAAGTACCGTCAGCTTGTTCTTTTTCAGCGTATAGAACAGACCCCTGTGCGGACAGCCCGCGCACATGACCGGCGGACGGGCTGGAACGGCTTCGTCCAGTTTCTTTCCAGAATGGACAGGCATACCGAGCTTTTCTGCTATGTAATTCTGGCTGAATTCGCCGATGCAGCCGAACAGCTCCTTGCCGGTGACGTTCTGTACGCCGATGGCACGGCAATGCGCCTCAATGATCCCGTCCAGCTCTTCGACAACAATAACTTTCTCAACGTTTTTGGCGAACGCCTGAATTTTTTTCACCGGCAGGGGATTGACCATGCCAAGCTTCAGAACGGGGTACCGGTCGCCGCAGACCTCTTTGACGTACTGATAGCTGGTCGAGGACGCGATCAGGCCAATCGAATGGTCGGCCCCGTCCTCCATGCGGTTGATCTCCGCTGTCTCGGCCCATGCCTGCAAGGCAAGCGTCCGCTGCTCCACAATGGGGTGCCGCGCCTTGGCGCAGGCAGGCATCATCACAAATTTGGCAATATTCTTTTCATAGGGAACAGGCGTGAATGCCTGCCGCTCAGACGGCTCCACCACGCTCTGCGCGTGCGCAACGCGGGTGCACATTTTGAGAAGCACCGGCGTGTCAAATTTTTCGGATATCTCATACGCCAGCTTTGCGAACGCCAGCGATTCCGCCGCGTCCGACGGCTCAAGCATCGGCAGTTTTGCCGCAATGGCGTAATGGCGCGAATCCTGCTCGTTCTGCGACGAGTGCATACCTGCGTCGTCCGCCACGCCGATGACAAGTCCGCCGCGCACACCGGTATAGGACAGCGTAAACAGCGGGTCTGCCGCAACGTTCAAGCCGACGTGCTTCATGCCGCAGAAGCTGCGGTAGCCTGCCAGACTTGCGCCGAACGCAGCCTCCATCGCTACCTTTTCGTTAGGCGCCCATTCTGCGTAAATTTCCGGATATTTGGCTGCGCATTCCGTGATCTCCGTGCTGGGTGTGCCGGGATAGCTGGAGACAAAGCTGCATCCGGCCTCGTACAGGCCGCGCGCGGCAGCCTCGTTGCCGAGCATCAGGGTTTTCATCGAGATTCCTCCTGTTCGCGGCTCAGCCGCATGAAAATTATCATTATATTTTAATCATTTCGACTGCATTCGTCAAGCTTGGGAAGGTTATGCCTTTGTCTGCTCCTCGACAAGTCTTCCGCCGCAGTAGATCTGCCGCAGAACGGGCTTTTCGATTTTCCCCGTCGGGTTGCGCGGGACTTTTGCGAAGATCACGCGGCGCGGGCGCTTATAGCGCGGCAGCTCCCGGCAGAAGTCCTGAATTTCCGTCTCCGTGCAGTCTGCACCGTCCTTCAGCTCAATAATTGCTGCTGCAATCTCGCCCAACCGCTGATCCGGCAGGCCGATCACTGCCACGTCCTTGATTTTCTCATTTCTGCGCAGGAAATCTTCGATTTGTACGGGATAGAGATTTTCGCCGCCGGAAATGATGACGTCCTTCTTGCGGTCAACCAGATAAATGAACCCGTCCTTGTCCTCACGGGCCATGTCGCCCGTCCAGAGCCAGTCTCCGTGCAGGATCTCGGCAGTCGCCTCCGGGTTTTTATAATAGCATTTCATGACGCCGGGTCCCTTGACGGCAAGCTCGCCGATCTCGCCGGGCGCAACATCGTTCCCTCGCTCGTCAAGGATGCGCGTCTGCCAGAGATAGCCGGCCTTGCCGATCGCGCCGATTTTTTCGATGTTGTCCACGCCAAGATGCACACAGCCGGGGCCGATGGACTCGCTGAGGCCGTAGTTTGTGTCGTATTTGTGGTGCGGGAAGTATTTGAGCCAGCGCTTGATGAGGCTGGGCGGGACCGGCTGCGCGCCGATGTGCATGAGCCGCCACTGGTCGAGCAGATAGTGCTCAAGATTGACGCGCCCGGATTCAATGGCGTCCAGAATATCCTGCGCCCAGGGGACCAGCAGCCAGACGATGGTGCATTTTTCTTCCGTGACCGTCCGCAGGATCCACTCCGGCTTCGCGCCGCGCAGAAGCACGGCCTTTCCGCCGGAAATGAGGCTCCCGAACCAGTGCATTTTCGCGCCCGTGTGATAGAGCGGCGGAATGCATAGGAACACGTCGTCCTTTGTCTGCCCATGGTGGTGCTGTTCGGTCACGCAGGAGCAGACAAGCGCTCTGTGCCGGTGCAGGATCGCCTTCGGGAAGCCGGTCGTGCCGGATGAGAAGTAGATCGCCGCGTCGTCGTCTTCGTCCAGCGCGATGGGCGGGACGCTAGACGAACAGAAGCCCATCAGTCTGCGGCAGTCCTCGGCGTAGTCCGGCACGTTCCGGCCCACAAACAGCCGGAGTCT
>OGQQ01000961.1_pt1 | contig 25105 bp, 25 predicted proteins | sample 1553281 | NCBI WGS metagenome assembly OGQQ01 (sample SAMEA2579937, study PRJEB22360) | human gut metagenome | biome: human gut; feature: human-associated habitat; material: faeces | place: Denmark | collected 2008/2010 | reverse complement strand
CGGCTTTCCTACGAAACTCCACCAAATTTCCGGCCGCCTGGGTCACCAATTGCCGATATCTCCCGTCATGAGCCTGGTGCAACAAGAAAAAATGTAATTCGGTCAGTTCATCCACTGTATTTTTCAGGGCCTGAATATGCCCTTTCTCTTCCACTTTTTCTTTTTGCATAATAGCGATCAGGTTATCATACCAATCATGAATTTCCTTCGAAGTCCGTTCATCCGCCTGGAAACCGGCCACCAGATAACGATCTACCTGCTCCATATCCAGCTTCAAAGCCCGGAGCATATCTTCAAGCTGCCACATATACAAAATATATTCGGCAATATTATTCTTTTTTTTCTCTCTGGCTATTAACACAATACGATCTGGTTTTAATTTATAGGTTACAAGTCGTAATCATCTCCTTCTTTCATTTTATCGATCATCCGGCGATCACGTTTCGTGGGACGCCCTAACCCCCGGGGACGCGATTCAAAGCCATAAACTTTTACCGCATTCAACAAAGCCAAATTTTCAGGTGGAGTCACCTCTTCCACAAAATCAACCGCCAATTGTGCCGACATCCGCTTCGCCGTAAGTGCCTTCACCCGATAATGCCGTTCAATAGGCGGAATCCTTACTTTCACAATCTCGCCTCCCTTCAGTTCACGGGAAGCCTTGACATGTACATCTCCGATGGTAACATGTCCTTTGCCACATTCTTCAGCAGCCAGAGAACGAGTTTTAAATATCCGGACTGCCCAAAGCCATTTATCTATTCTTACTTTCTCCTCCACTATTTCACTAATTAAGCCTTTCCGCCTTTAATTTTTTACTTTCTGTCTGTATTAAAAGTATTCATTGTCCTTATAATACCTTGTAATACAAAACTAGTAATAATTTCTCCACCCCGTTCCAACAAAGCCGGTAATTTCTCAGCTTCTTCGCCCTGCCATGTTCCCAGCACATAATCGATCTGCTGTCCTTTCAGGAAATCATTACCGATACCGAATCTCAAACGGGCATAAGCAGAAGTGCCTAATAAGGCATTGATATTTTTCAAGCCGTTATGTCCTCCGTCACTTCCTTGTGCTCTTAAACGCATCTTCCCGAAAGGTAAGGCCAGGTCGTCGACAATAACCAACAAATCTTCCAGAGCGATCTTTTCTTTTTGCATCCAATAACTGACAGCTTTACCACTCAGGTTCATGTATGTATTGGGTTTCAGCAAGACCAGGGTCCGACCTTTCAATTTCATTTCGCAAACAGCCCCATAACGCATATCTTCAAAAACAGCATTGGACGCTTTAGCAAAAGCGTCCAATACATTAAATCCGATATTATGCCGCGTATCCTGATATTCCGGGCCGATATTTCCTAACCCAACAATAAGATACTTCATAATTTATCTGTTATTTTCCTTCCTGAGCAGCAGCACGGGCAGCACGAGTCAGTTTAATTTGTGCAACAACAACCTCTTTCGCATTTACAATCTCAAAGTTTTCAAAAGACAGGTCTTTCACTTTAATAGATTTTCCTAAGCCCAGATTCGTTACATCCAATACAATTTCTCCCGGCAGATTAGCAGGAATAGCTTTCACTTTCAATTTTCTAACTACCAAAGAAAGTTTACCACCAGCCTGTACACCTTCAGCAAATCCCTGTAATTTAACAGGCACTTCCATTACCACCGGTTTATCTTCGGAGATCTGATAGAAATCCATGTGCAATACACGGTCGCTTACGGGATGGAACTGGATTTCACGCATAACAGCTTCGTAGCTCTGTCCTGCTACATTTACTTTTACGATGTATACAACCGGAGTGTAAAGCAATTTTTGCAAATCTTTTTCAACCACTGAAAAATGTACATTTTCTTTACCACCATAAAGAACACAAGGTACTTTCCCTTCAGCTCTCAGCAGATTAGTCGCTTTTTTACCCAGATCAGTTCTCAATTCTCCCTGTAATTCAAACACTTGCATAATAAATCTTTTTTTGTGCTACTCAGAAACAGATTTCAACTCCGGGGGTATAAGCCAGTCTGTCTCCCCATTACACGATTTCAATTATTCCCCGTAAAATCAGGGGGCAAAGATAGGAAATAAATTTAAATATGAGGTCTCTAACGGATTTGAAAATATAAAAAACAAATAAAAACTTTTTTCTTTCAAATAATGATTATACTTTTGCCCATTATTAATCAATTAAACAAATAAAGAAATGGCTTACGTAATATCTGATGACTGTATTTCATGCGGCACATGTGAAGGAGAATGCCCGGTAGGAGCAATTTCCATGGGTGCTGATCATTATGAAATTGACCCTAATGCATGTACAGATTGTGGTACTTGTGCTGGTGTTTGCCCGGTTGAAGCTATCAAACAGGCTTAAATATTATAACAGCATGAAAAAATAAAGCGGGGCTTTTGCTCCGCTTTATTTATTATAGTCTTACCGACTACTGATCACCTGAGTCATCCTGACATCGTGCACTTCGGTCGGAATCCGGTCTAACAACTGAAAATCAAAACAAATCCCTATTTTACAAGCCTTCGTCTGTGACAATATCTTATCATAAAAGCCTTTCCCCCGGCCTAAACGATTCAAAGTCCGGTCAAAAGCGACGCCCGGCACCAAAATGACATCGATTTTATTCAAATCGGTAAAAAGCCGGCCGACAGGCTCCGGAATAGCATACCCTTCTCCGGGACACAATTTTTCGCGGCCGTCGAAATAACGGATTTCCAATTCATCCCCCTTTACACAAGGTAATAAAATGGTCTTTTCTTCTGCCCATTTACAAACAAAGTCATGCGTAAACACTTCGTCGTCCATCGACCAATAAGCCAACACTACCCGGGCCCGTTGAAATACCTCATTATGCTCCACCTGTTGCCAAACGGAAGCGGACATTCTTTTCTTATCCTCTAGCGTATACTGCTTTTTTATCTCCCGAATCTGTTTTCTAATTTCTTTTTTTTCCATCACCCTTTTTCTATTTTTTACTTTCTACCTTTCATTTCCTCCCCCTCTTTGTTTTATCTTTTTACCTTTTACTTTTTATCCCCCCCTTCAACTTCTCCCCCCTCCTCGCTTTTAGCCTCTAGCCTTTCGCTTTTTACCTCCCTAAGGCCTATACCCCGCTTCCCTTAATATTTTATGATAATCTTGTTCGGCCATCAACCTTTCCAAGGACACATTCTTCTTTTTCTGCATATATTTTCCGACAATACGGTATCCTGTCCACACCACTGCACGTCCAGGTGATTCGACAGGCATACCCGATGTAAAAGGAGCATCGTTCAGATATTTCGTCATGATGCGTTGTTGAGTCGAGAATAAATAATCGTTCTCGATCAGAAACCGCCAGATCTGTTCCTCATTATTCCGGCACCATTCTTCTTGCTCTGCGGTAAATCCCAACAAGCGATATCCCTTCTCTTCGGGAAGAATCTGCTGTAGCAAATACATGATTTTCCCCTGATAGATCATCCCGCTAATCAAATCATTCTTCAACGGTCGAAACACAAATTCAACCGTCAACCAACCGGTCAGGGCATCCCGGACAATATCCTCCCGGGTCATCTTCTGCCGTGCATAAACAGGCACCGGCACAGCAAGCATGCTATAAAAAATGCAGTCTTTCCCTAAATAATTATCCAAGCTGATCCCGATAGCAGCACTATCTACGATAATAGACTGATTAAATCCGGAAATATGGGTATATACTTCCGGGAGAGTGTGCTGAGGAAAATAATAACGAAGAAAGCAACGTTACCGTGACCATCAAATGCCAGGTTATTTTTAAAGACTTCAGCTAACCATTCGAAGAATTTAACTTTCGATAATAAGGAGCTTAATCCGATAATACCGCCGTACCAGATTAAGGTATTCCAGCCGCCTTTATTTTTAACCACGTCTTCCCAGGTAACGATACCCAGCAGCAGCATGGTCGCCATAACAACGATTGCCACAGTGGATTCATCAACCCCCAGAGACTTACTGAAAATCCAGCCCAGTAGCGCCAGCACAAAGACACCGAGCAGCATTTTTTCGCGGATTTTCATCGGTCCCAGTTCGGCAAGGCCCGCTTTAGCGATGGTTTTGTTATCCACCTTTTTAATTTCTGGTGGATACATGGTGTAAATTACCAGCGGGGTGACCAGCAGCATAATGATGCCCGGCAATCCGGCGGCCAGCGCCCATCCACCCCAGCTAATTTGCAGGTGCAGAATGTCGTTGATCATTTTCAGCGCCAGAATGTTCCCCGCCATTGCGGTAAAGAACATATAGCTGGTGGTTTTGGTGACCATGTAAATGGACATCATCAGGTAATGTCCGACACGACGCGGACTTTTTTCCGGTTCGGACCCCAAAGCCACCGCCACGCTGTTGATGATCGGTAACACAATGCCGCCCGCACGCGCGGTGTTAGACGGTGTTGCCGGAGCCAGTACCAGATCGAGGAATACCGTAACGTAACCCAGACCCAGCGTGGTGTTACCGATTTTACCAATCAGCAGATAGGCAATACGTTTACCTAAACCGGTGGTCACAAATGCGGCGCTTAAGGTAAACGCCGAGAACACCAGCCAGGTAGTACCTGAAGAGTAACCGCTTAATACGGCGGTGGTCTTAAACGCACCGTCGGATAAGTTACCGACCACCACCATTGAGGCAGCAACGGCAATTAACAGTACGACAGGTTCCGGGAAAGGCTTGATAACCAGACCCACAATGGCCGCCAGGTAAATACCAAAAAGCACCCACGCCAGTTCGCTTAATCCTGCCGGAGCTGGCATAAAACCAATAATACATGGGATCGCTAATATCAGAATTAGCTTCCATAACGATTTCTTATTCATTTAAAATCCTGTTCTTTCTGTATGACTCATACAGAAGTCCTTTATTGATTGTCCTTATCCTGACAACGAATTTTTTCAGGGAAGATAAACTTCACCGGAAAATATTTTTCTGGTCGTCCGAATAACAGATGCGCGTAACGTCGTGGCATCCTGACCTTCATTACTTAAATGAACGTCGAGCGCACCACTGGGGTGTTCAATATTGATATTGCCGTATCCTACAGAAGGGACGATTTGTCGGGTGACGGTGCCTTCCAATGCACAACTACTGGAAATAGCAATAGCACCGGTTATCGCCAGCGCGCGATGGCAAGAATGCGGCATAAAATAACGTACATTAATTGCCCCGCCTTTCTGCGCTGGAGAAATAAGCACAGGTTTAGGGATAACCATATTACTGACATCACCTAAGCCCATTGCTTTACCCGCTTGTAGACGGATAGATTCAATGCGTGCTAATAATGCTTTGTCGGCATCCAGTTCCGCCGGTAATTCATAACCTGTTTTTCCCAGATATTCAGCCGGAATAATGACGACTGGCATCGCCATATCGATACAGGTCACCGGGACATCGTCAAAATAATCAATCTGATTATCAGTCGGGAAGACTTTTCCGGTTTTGGTTCCGGCGGCATTCAGGAAAGTGAGCGCAACCGGTGCGGCAGTACCCGGTACGCCGTCAATTCTGGCGCTACCCTCGTACTCGACAACACCATTTGGCGTTTGCACATCAGCTTCGATGAACGTACCAGTATTGACGTTGCGGATACGTACGCGGGTAACTGGTGAAGTCGCTGCAATCAAACCATTTTCAATGGCGAATGCCCCAACACCAGACAGCATATTGCCACAATTAGGCGTGGTATCGACACGTTGCTCATGGACAATAACTTGAGCAAACAGATAATCGACATCAGCACGCGGATCGCTGGAACGGCTAATAATGGCGACTTTACTGGTCAGCGGATTACCGCCGCCAATACCGTCAATTTCCAGATCGTTACCGGAACCCATAATTGCCATCAATATTTTATCGCGCTGCGTTTGATCTTCGGGTAAATGTTCCGCTAACAAGAACGCGCCCCTCGAGGTTCCACCTCGCATCATCACGCAGGGTATTTTTTTCATAATAATGCCCTCAATTTAAAAACATAACTTATTGCGATATGGTTACATTAAGGGCAAAGCATCTCTAATGACTTTAGCTCAACGATTAATAACATTTTTTCATTAATTTAAGTTGGCTAAATGCAGTTAAAATTTTTAACGGCCAGCCACCCAAAATCGTCGCTTCCATTTTCCGGAGTAATAATGAAGCATGAATTATCAAGTATGAAGGCATTTGTCATACTGGCAGAGTCCAGTTCATTTAACAATGCCGCTAAATCACTCAATATTACGCAACCTGCATTAACGCGAAGAATAAAAAAGATGGAGGAAGATTTACATATTCAACTATTTGAGCGTACAACTCGCAAGGTTACGTTAACAAAAGCAGGGAAAAGGTTGCTCCCGGAGGCGCGGGAATTAATAAAGAAATTCGATGAAACGCTTTTTAATATTCGTGATATGAATGCTTATCATCGTGGTATGGTGACGTTAGCGTGTATTCCGACCGCAGTATTTTATTTTTTACCGCTGGCAATCGGTAAATTTAATGAGCTGTATCCCAATATTAAAGTGCGGATTCTGGAACAAGGCACGAATAATTGCATGGAATCGGTGCTGTGTAACGAATCAGACTTTGGCATAAACATGAACAACGTCACAAATTCATCCATTGATTTTACCCCACTGGTCAACGAGCCATTCGTGCTGGCCTGTCGGCGTGACCATCCATTGGCCAAAAAGCAGCTTGTAGAATGGCAGGAGTTAGTGGGTTACAAAATGATTGGCGTACGTTCCTCCAGCGGCAACCGATTGTTGATAGAACAACAGCTAGCCGACAAGCCCTGGAAGCTGGACTGGTTTTACGAAGTGCGTCATCTTTCGACGTCATTAGGACTAGTGGAGGCAGGACTGGGGATTTCGGCGCTTCCTGGTCTGGCAATGCCCCATGCGCCCTATTCTTCGATTATTGGTATCCCACTGGTGGAACCCGTTATACGTCGGACATTGGGGATTATTCGCCGCAAAGATGCCGTGCTTTCTCCGGCAGCTGAACGCTTTTTTGCCTTGCTGATTAATTTGTGGACTGACGATAAAGACAATTTGTGGACCAATATCGTCGAACGCCAGAGACATGCGTTACAGGAGATAAGTTAATACACCGGCGCAGGAGAGACTGCGCCGGTTAAATCAGCGGTTAGTGTGCGTTAACCACCACCCACATTGGTCCCTGCCCGACCGCATAACGGCCTTTTTCATGCAGTAGTCCCTGCTCGCCAACAATTTCGTATACCGAGATGTGGTGAGATTTTTGCCCGGCGGCAATCAGATACTTGCCGCTGTGATCAACATTGAAGCCGCGCGGCTGGGTTTCCGTTGGCTGGAAGCCTTCTTTACTCAACACGCTGCCATCTTCCGAAACGCTGAAAACGGTAATCAGGCTGGCGGTACGGTCGCAGGCGTATAAATGGCGACCATCCGGGGTGATATGAATATCAGCCGCCCAACGGGTGTCGGAGAAGTTTTCCGGCATCATATCCAGCGTCTGGACACATTCGATATTACCGTGCGGATCTTTCAGTTCCCAGACATCCACTGAGCTGTTTAACTCATTGACGCAATACGCATATTGTTCGTTTGGATGGAATACCATATGACGCGGGCCGGCCCCTTCAACGGTGGTCACTTCCGCAGGGTCCTGCGCCACGAGATGACCATCATCGCTGACCGTAAACAGGCAAATGCGATCCTGCTTTAATGCCGGAACCCACAGCGTACGGTTGTCCGGTGAGATATTGGCGGAATGGCAACCGTCCAGCCCCTCGACCACATCGACGACGCCCACTGGCAGGCCATCTTCCAGACGCGTTACGCTCACGTTACCCGCATTGTAAGAACCTACAAAGACAAACTGCCCCTGGTGATCGGTGGAAATATGCGTCGGACTACCCGGCAGCGCAGACTCTGCGGCAAAGGTCAGTGCGCCATCGTCCGGGGCAATACGATACGCCAGGACGCGAAACTCAGGGCGAACACCAACATAGAGATAACGTTTGTCCGGGCTGACCACCATCGGCTGCACCTGCCCCGGCACATCGACAACCTGTGTCAGCGTCAGTGCGCCTTCATGATTCAGGTTCCAGACGTGAATTTGCTGGCTCTCAGGGCTGGCGATATAAACTGTTTGCTTCATGAATGCTCCTTTGCATTTAGCAACTGACTGTAACAGCTAAAATTAGTCGCTTTTGGCGGTGAATGCTGAATTAAAACGCAGAATTTTGTCCGATAGTGGTATCGGTGTACCATTCGCGCAGACGAAAATTCTTAACCTTAATCTGGAATACGCCATGACCACACGCGTGATTGCTCTCGACTTAGACGGCACCTTATTGACCCCGAAAAAGACCCTGCTTCCTTCATCGATAGAAGCCCTGGCCCGCGCTCGCGAAGCAGGCTATCAATTAATCATCGTCACAGGTCGCCATCACGTCGCTATTCATCCTTTTTATCAGGCGCTGGCGCTGGATACACCTGCTATTTGCTGTAATGGCACCTATTTGTATGATTATCATGCAAAAACCGTGCTGGAAGCGGACCCAATGCCCGTTAATAAAGCCCTGCAACTCATTGAGATGCTGAATGAACACCACATTCACGGTCTGATGTATGTCGATGATGCAATGGTCTATGAGCACCCGACCGGGCATGTCATTCGCACGTCTAACTGGGCGCAAACCCTGCCGCCGGAACAGCGTCCGACTTTCACACAAGTCGCTTCTCTGGCTGAAACGGCGCAACAAGTTAACGCCGTATGGAAGTTCGCCCTGACGCACGATGACCTGCCGCAATTGCAGCATTTTGGTAAGCATGTCGAACATGAACTGGGACTGGAGTGTGAATGGTCCTGGCACGATCAGGTTGATATTGCACGCGGCGGCAACAGCAAAGGTAAACGTTTGACGAAATGGGTTGAGGCGCAAGGTTGGTCGATGGAAAACGTCGTGGCATTCGGCGATAACTTTAATGATATCAGTATGCTGGAAGCCGCTGGTACAGGCGTGGCGATGGGCAACGCCGATGACGCGGTAAAAGCGCGCGCCAACATTGTGATTGGTGATAACACCACCGACAGCATTGCCCAGTTCATTTATAGCCACCTGATTTAATCAGGCGGTTATCGACACACTTTTAATTTGCGCGTACAGCCACAGGCCAGGTTTGATCGCCAGTTCATCCCTGGCCCACGGGCTGATACGCGCCCACAGCGTTTTACCGCCGACTTCCAGCTCCACTTCCACCTGGCCGTTGTCGTCATAACTATTAACAACTTTTGCCCGCAATACGTTACGAATGCTGGTTTGCTGCGGCGGTTGTAAAACCAGAGAAACATCGGAAGCCTGAATGCGGATACGTAGCGCAGCTTGCAGCGGTTCGTCCAGCTTATTGACCCACAAATGCTGATCGCCCAGCGCCAGCGCAGTCATCGCGTAATGCGGATGATGCTCAAATACCGTCACTTTCAGAATGCTACTTTGTTGCTCTTTCGGCAGCCACGGATTCATCACGCTACTACCCCAGACTTCTTCCAGCGCGCCAAAGGCTTTCACCTGACCGTTTTCCAGTACCATCACTCTGTCTGCCAGATGGAGGATCTCATCCAGCGAATGGCTGACATACAACATCGGAATGTTGATTTCCCGCGTCAGACGTTGCAGATAAGGCAACAGTTCGCGTTTACGCGGAATATCCAGTGACGCCAGCGGTTCATCCAGCAACAGCAATTCCGGAGCCGTCAGCAAAGCCCGACCAATCGCCACGCGCTGTTTTTCGCCTCCGGACAGGCTGCCCGGTAAACGGTCAAGCAACGGTTCAATGCCTAAAAGCGCCACCAGCTTATCGAACTGATCGACCATGCTTTTCGCCATGCCGTAGCGCAAATTGCCACGCACTTTGTAATGCGGGAACAGCCGTGCATCCTGAAAAACATAGCCAACGCGACGTTTTTCTGGCGTCAGGCAGATACCTTTTTCGGCATCATTTAGTACCCGACCATTGAGGACAATCCTCCCTTTTTGCGGGCGCGTCAGTCCACTGATGGCGTTAATCAGCGAAGTTTTTCCGGCACCGGAGACGCCAAAGATAGCAGTGATGCCATTGGCGGGCAGCGTTTCATTAATAGTCAGGCAATGGTTGCCCAAGGTCTGGGAAAAATTCAGTTCCAGCATGATTAGCGCCCCGCCCGTTCACGGCTGATTCTGGCCAGCCATTCTGAAATCAACAGGGAGATCATCGCCAGCGCAATAGAAATAATGCACAGTCTCGCTGCGCCACTTTCCCCGCCGGGGGTCTGAATCAGGGTATACATGGCAGAAGGAATGGTTCGCGTTTCACCAGGAATGTTCGACACAAAGGTGATGGTTGCGCCAAATTCACCGAGAGAACGAGCAAAAGCCAGTACCGTACCAACAATAATTCCCGGTAAGGTCAGCGGTAACGTGATAGTAAAGAAAACGCGCCAGCGCCCGGCCCCCAGTGTTCTTGCGGCCTGTTCCAGTTTGACATCAACCCCTTCCAGCGCCAGACGAATTGCCCGCACCATTAGCGGAAACGACATGACGGCGGCAGCGAGAACCGCGCCGCGCCAGCTAAAGGCGAAGGTAATACCAAACCAGTCATACAGACGTTCACCGATAAATCCGCGCCGTCCCATCGAAACTAATAATAAGTAACCGACGACCACGGGCGGTAACACCAGCGGTAGATGCAGTACGCTGTCGAGCAAAGCTTTGCCCGGAAACGTGCAACGCAGCAGTAACCAGGCAAAAAAGATCCCAAGCGGCAGGCTAAACAGCACAGCCAGGGAAGAAACTTTCAGGCTTAATAAAACTGCCTGCCATTCTGGATCGGTCAGTATCATTACTTGGTTGTAAATCCGTAACGTTTAAAGATTTCCGCAGCCTGCGGTCCCTTCAGATAATCATAAAATGCTTTCACTGTCGCATTGTTATGCCCTTCCACAACAGCAACCGGATATTCCACTTTTTTATGTGAATCTTCCGGGAAGGTGGCAACCACTTTTACCCCTTTGCTGGCAACTGCGTCAGAACCGTAAACAATGCCCAACGGCGCTTCATTGCGTTCGACCAACGCCAGCGCGCCACGAACATCTTCCGCCGGAGCCAGTTTCGGGGAGAGCGTATCCCATGCGCCCAGTTTTTGCAGTGCTTCTTTTGCATAAATGCCAGCAGGGACATGTTCCGGATCGCCAACCGCGAGGCGACCGCCATTCAGCAGCGAAGTCCAGTTAGTTTTGCTGTCGATGATGAAATCTTTCTGCTCGCTGGCTTTCGGTGCTACAACGACCAGGCTATTGCCGAGCAGTGTCTGACGCGTAGCTGTATCGATCGCTTTTTTATCAACTGCATAATCCATCCATTTCTGATCGGCAGAAATAAACAGATCCGCAGGCGCACCCGCTTCAATCTGACGGGCGAGAGTAGATGACGAAGCGAAAGAAGAAACCACATCCACGCCTTTCTCTTTTTTATACTGCGTAGCAATGTCCTGCATTGCGTTAGTCAGTGATGCGGCGGCGAACACCGTGATTTTCCCTTCATCTGCCAGAGCATTGCCAGCAACAGCGAAAGAGAGTGCCGCCCCGGCAAACAAGTTCAACCATTTACGAGCCATTGGTAACCCCTTAATGTAACGTTATGTAGGCGACAATATAACGACTAACTCGGAATTTTCCCAGCAGTTATTACTAACCTTTGTGAGGTAGATAAGAAAAAATATCGGCAGGAAAAGCAGGAAGTTGAGAAAAAGAAAATGCCCGACTAAGCGGGCATTCAGGGAATCAATGATTTTGTCCGGGCTGGTCTTTTTTACCAACACCAGAAAAGATGTTGAATACTTCACCAAGACCGTAAATCAGACCCAGGATGATGGCCATCACGACAGGTACCATGATTACGGCGAATACCAGACTTTTTAATAACTCTAACATGGTCAACTCCAGATATAGTCATGAGACTATTCTAACCGCTAAGCACAGAAAAGCACTCCCCTTTTGTGCGGTCAGCTTTGCGTGGCGTTCGTTTTCCGTCACAATAAGACTTTTGCCAGGACATTGTTATGCAGGCCGAAATCCTTCTCACCCTTAAGCTCCAACAAAAATTATTCGCCGACCCGCGCCGCATTTCGCTACTAAAACACATTGCGCTTTCCGGTTCCATTAGCCAGGGAGCGAAAGATGCCGGTATCAGCTATAAAAGCGCCTGGGATGCCATTAACGAGATGAATCAGTTAAGTGAGCATATTCTGGTCGAGCGCGCAACAGGCGGTAAAGGTGGCGGCGGCGCAGTACTGACCCGCTATGGTCAGCGACTGATTCAGCTCTATGACTTACTGGCGCAAATCCAGCAAAAAGCCTTTGATGTGTTAAGTGACGATGACGCCCTGCCGCTGAACAGCCTGCTGGCCGCGATCTCACGTTTTTCACTGCAAACCAGCGCCCGTAACCAGTGGTTCGGCACCATCACCGCCCGCGATCATGATGACGTTCAACAGCATGTTGATGTCTTACTGGCTGACGGAAAAACACGCCTGAAAGTCGCAATTACCGCACAAAGCGGCGCACGTCTGGGGCTGGATGAAGGCAAAGAAGTGTTGATATTGCTAAAAGCGCCGTGGGTAGGCATTACTCAGGACGAAGCGGTCGCACAAAACGCCGACAACCAATTACCGGGTATTATTAGTCATATTGAGCGCGGCGCAGAGCAGTGCGAAGTATTAATGGCGCTACCCGACGGGCAAACACTGTGCGCCACAGTGCCGGTTAATGAAGCGACTTCTCTTCAGCAAGGACAGAATGTCACGGCCTACTTTAATGCCGACAGCGTGATTATCGCCACGCTATGCTAAGCGTGTTGACAATTTGTTATGAAACACGTATCCCTATCAGTAATCGCTGCACAAAATGGGATATAAAATGTCATCGTTGCAAATTTTGCAAGGCACGTTTCGTCTTAGCGACACAAAAACGCTGCAATTGCCTCAGCTAACGTTAAACGCGGGTGATAGTTGGGCGTTTGTCGGTTCGAATGGAAGTGGAAAGTCGGCGCTGGCCCGTGCGCTGGCGGGGGAACTTCCGCTTTTGAAAGGTGAACGGCAAAGCCAGTTTTCCCACATCACTCGTCTCTCCTTCGAGCAATTGCAAAAGCTCGTCAGCGACGAATGGCAGCGGAATAACACCGATATGCTCGGCCCTGGCGAAGATGACACCGGACGCACTACGGCTGAGATCATTCAGGATGAAGTTAAGGATGCACCGCGTTGCATGCAACTGGCGCAGCAGTTCGGTATTACAGCCCTCCTCGACCGACGCTTTAAATACCTTTCCACTGGCGAGACGCGAAAAACCCTGCTGTGTCAGGCGCTGATGTCGGAGCCTGACTTGTTGATTCTTGATGAGCCGTTCGATGGCCTGGATGTTGCCTCACGTCAGCAGCTGGCTGAGCGACTCGCCTCGTTACATCAGTCCGGTATTACTCTGGTACTGGTGCTCAATCGCTTCGATGAGATCCCGGAATTTGTCCAGTTTGCTGGCGTGCTGGCGGATTGTACGTTAGCGGAAACGGGCGCTAAAGAGGAACTGCTCCAGCAAGCACTCGTCGCGCAACTGGCGCATAGCGAACAGCTTGAAGGTGTGCAACTGCCGGAGCCGGATGAACCTTCAGCACGTCACGCCTTACCCACCAACGAACCGCGCATTGTGCTGAATAATGGCGTGGTTTCTTATAACGATCGCCCCATTCTTAATAACCTTAGCTGGCAGGTGAATCCTGGCGAGCACTGGCAAATTGTCGGGCCAAATGGTGCGGGAAAATCGACGTTATTAAGCCTGATTACTGGCGATCATCCGCAAGGTTACAGCAACGATTTGACGCTTTTCGGCCGACGTCGCGGCAGCGGCGAAACCATCTGGGATATCAAAAAGCATATCGGTTACGTCAGCAGTAGTTTGCATCTGGATTACCGGGTCAGCACTACCGTGCGTAATGTGATTCTTTCTGGCTATTTCGATTCGATTGGCATTTATCAAGCCGTTTCGGATCGCCAGCAAAAACTGGTGCAGCAGTGGCTGGATATTCTCGGCATTGATAAACGTACGGCTGACGCTCCGTTCCATAGTCTTTCCTGGGGACAGCAGCGTCTGGCGCTGATCGTCCGCGCACTGGTGAAACATCCGACGTTGCTTATTCTCGATGAACCACTACAGGGGCTTGATCCGCTCAATCGCCAGCTTATCCGCCGTTTTGTTGATGTGCTGATTAGCGAAGGTGAAACGCAATTGTTGTTTGTTTCGCACCACGCTGAAGATGCGCCTGCCTGTATTACCCATCGCCTTGAGTTCGTGCCGGACGGTGGACTCTATCGCTATGTGCTGACAAAAATATATTGAGTCGGTAGTGCTGACCTTGCCGGAGGCGGCCTAAGCGCCCTCTCCGGCCAACGGTTCGACGCATGCAGGCATGAAACCGCTTCTTTTTTCAGATAAAAAGCGCAATCATTCATAAACCCTCTGTTTTATAATCACTTAATCGCGCATAAAAAACGGCTAAATTCTTGTGTAAACGATTCCACTAATTTATTCCATGTCACACTTTTCGCATCTTTGTTATGCTATGGTTATTTCATACCATAAGCCTAATGGAGCGAATTATGAGAGTTCTGGTTACCGGTGGTAGCGGTTACATTGGAAGTCATACCTGCGTGCAATTACTGCAAAACGGTCATGATGTCATCATTCTTGATAACCTCTGTAACAGTAAGCGCAGCGTACTGCCTGTTATCGAGCGTTTAGGCGGCAAACATCCAACGTTTGTTGAAGGCGATATTCGTAACGAAGCGTTGATGACCGAGATCCTGCACGATCACGCTATCGACACCGTGATCCACTTCGCCGGGCTGAAAGCCGTTGGCGAATCGGTACAAAAACCGCTGGAATATTACGACAACAATGTCAACGGCACTCTGCGCCTGATTAGCGCCATGCGCGCCGCTAACGTCAAAAACTTTATTTTTAGCTCCTCCGCCACCGTTTATGGCGATCAGCCCAAAATTCCATACGTTGAAAGCTTCCCGACCGGCACACCGCAAAGCCCTTATGGCAAAAGCAAATTGATGGTGGAACAGATCCTCACCGACCTGCAAAAAGCCCAGCCGGACTGGAGCATTGCCCTGCTGCGCTACTTCAACCCGGTTGGCGCGCATCCGTCGGGCGATATGGGCGAAGATCCGCAAGGCATTCCGAATAACCTGATGCCATACATCGCCCAGGTTGCTGTAGGCCGTCGCGACTCGCTGGCGATTTTTGGTAACGATTATCCGACCGAAGATGGTACTGGCGTACGCGATTACATCCACGTAATGGATCTGGCGGACGGTCACGTCGTGGCGATGGAAAAACTGGCGAACAAGCCAGGCGTACACATCTACAACCTCGGTGCTGGCGTAGGCAGCAGCGTGCTGGACGTGGTTAATGCCTTCAGCAAAGCCTGCGGCAAACCGGTTAACTATCATTTTGCACCGCGTCGCGAAGGCGACCTTCCGGCCTACTGGGCGGACGCCAGCAAAGCCGACCGTGAACTGAACTGGCGCGTAACGCGCACACTCGATGAAATGGCGCAGGACACCTGGCACTGGCAGTCACGCCATCCACAGGGATATCCCGATTAAGGAACGACCATGACGCAATTTAATCCCGTTGATCATCCACATCGCCGCTACAACCCGCTCACCGGGCAATGGATTCTGGTTTCACCGCACCGCGCTAAGCGCCCCTGGCAGGGGGCGCAGGAAACGCCAGCCAAACAGGTGTTACCTGCGCACGATCCAGATTGCTTCCTCTGCGCAGGTAATGTGCGGGTGACAGGCGATAAAAACCCCGATTACACCAGAACTTACGTTTTCACTAATGACTTTGCGGCCTTGATGTCTGACACGCCAGATGCGCCAGAAAGCAACGATCCTTTGATGCGTTGCCAGAGCGCGCGCGGTACCAGCCGGGTGATCTGCTTTTCACCGGATCACAGTAAAACGTTGCCAGAACTGAGCGTTGCGGCATTGACGGAAATCGTCAAAACCTGGCAGGAGCAAACCGCAGAGCTGGGAAAAACGTACCCGTGGGTGCAGGTCTTTGAAAACAAAGGTGCGGCGATGGGCTGCTCTAACCCGCATCCGCACGGACAGATTTGGGCAAATAGCTTCCTGCCTAACGAAGCTGAGCGCGAAGACCGCCTGCAAAAAGAATATTTTGCCGAACAGAAATCACCAATGCTGGTGGATTATGTTCAGCGCGAGCTGGCAGACGGTAGCCGTACCGTTGTCGAAACCGAACACTGGTTAGCCGTTGTGCCTTACTGGGCTGCCTGGCCGTTCGAAACGCTACTGCTGCCCAAAGCCCACGTTTTGCGGATCACCGATTTGACCGACGCCCAGCGCAGCGATTTGGCGCTGGCGTTGAAAAAGCTGACCAGTCGTTATGACAACCTCTTCCAGTGCTCCTTCCCCTACTCTATGGGCTGGCACGGCGCACCATTTAATGGCGAAGAGAATCAACACTGGCAGCTGCACGCGCACTTTTATCCGCCTCTGTTGCGCTCCGCCACCGTACGTAAATTTATGGTTGGTTATGAAATGCTGGCAGAGACCCAGCGAGACCTGACCGCAGAACAGGCAGCAGAGCGTTTGCGCGCAGTCAGCGATATCCATTTTCGCGAATCCGGAGTGTAAGAAATGAGTCTGAAAGAAAAAACACAATCTCTGTTTGCCAACGCATTTGGCTACCCTGCCACTCACACCATTCAGGCGCCTGGCCGCGTGAATTTGATTGGTGAACACACCGACTACAACGACGGTTTCGTTCTGCCCTGCGCGATTGATTATCAAACCGTGATCAGTTGTGCACCACGCGATGACCGTCAAGTTCGCGTAATGGCAGCCGATTATGAAAATCAGCTCGACGAGTTTTCCCTCGATGCGCCCATTGTCGCACATGAAAACTATCAATGGGCTAACTACGTTCGTGGCGTGGTGAAACATCTGCAACTGCGTAACAACAGCTTCGGCGGCGTGGACATGGTGATCAGCGGCAATGTGCCGCAGGGTGCCGGGTTAAGTTCTTCCGCCTCACTCGAAGTGGCGGTCGGAACCGTATTGCAGCAGCTTTATCATCTGCCGCTGGACGGCGCACAAATCGCGCTTAACGGTCAGGAAGCAGAAAACCAGTTTGTTGGCTGTAACTGCGGGATCATGGATCAGCTAATTTCCGCGCTCGGCAAGAAAGATCATGCCTTGCTGATTGACTGCCGTTCACTGGGGACCAAAGCAGTTTCCATGCCGAAAGGTGTGGCTGTCGTCATCATCAACAGTAACTTCAAACGTACCCTGGTTGGCAGCGAATACAACACCCGTCGTGAACAGTGCGAAACCGGTGCGCGTTTCTTCCAGCAGCCAGCCCTGCGCGATGTCACCATTGAAGAGTTCAACGCTGTTGCACATGAGCTGGACCCAATCGTGGCGAAACGCGTGCGGCATATCCTGACTGAAAACGCCCGCACCGTTGAAGCTGCCAGCGCGCTGGAGCAGGGCGACCTGAAACGTATGGGCGAGTTGATGGCGGAGTCTCATGCCTCTATGCGCGATGATTTCGAAATCACCGTGCCGCAAATTGACACTCTGGTAGAAATCGTCAAAGCTGTGATTGGCGACAAAGGTGGCGTACGCATGACCGGCGGCGGATTTGGCGGCTGTATCGTCGCGCTGATCCCGGAAGAGCTGGTGCCTGCCGTACAGCAAGCTGTCGCTGAACAATATGAAGCAAAAACAGGTATTAAAGAGACTTTTTACGTTTGTAAACCATCACAAGGAGCAGGACAGTGCTGAACGAAACTCCCGCACTGGCACCCGATGGTCAGCCGTACCGACTGTTAACTTTGCGTAACAACGCAGGGATGGTAGTCACGCTGATGGACTGGGGTGCGACTTTACTTTCAGCTCGTATTCCGCTTTCCGATGGCAGCGTCCGCGAGGCGCTGCTCGGCTGTGCCAGCCCGGAATGCTATCAGGATCAGGCTGCGTTTCTGGGGGCCTCTATTGGTCGTTATGCCAACCGCATCGCCAATAGCCGTTATACCTTTGACGGTGAAACCGTGACGCTTTCGCCAAGTCAGGGCGTTAACCAGCTGCACGGCGGCCCGGAAGGGTTCGACAAACGTCGCTGGCAGATTGTGAACCAGAACGATCGTCAGGTGCTGTTTGCCCTGAGTTCAGATGATGGCGATCAGGGCTTCCCGGGTAATCTCGGCGCGACGGTGCAATATCGTCTGACCGACGATAACCGTATCTCTATTACTTATCGCGCCACAGTTGATAAACCTTGCCCGGTGAATATGACTAATCACGTCTATTTCAATCTTGACGGCGAGCAGTCTGACGTGCGCAATCACAAGTTGCAGATTCTGGCGGACGAATATCTGCCGGTTGATGAAGGCGGCATTCCGCACGACGGCCTGAAATCTGTCGCCGGAACGTCTTTTGATTTCCGTAGCGCCAAAATCATCGCCAGTGAGTTTCTTGCCGACGACGATCAGCGCAAAGTGAAAGGTTACGATCACGCATTCTTGTTACAGGCCAAAGGCGATGGCAAGAAAGTGGCGGCGCATGTCTGGTCAGCAGATGAAAAATTGCAGCTGAAGGTCTACACCACCGCTCCGGCTCTGCAATTCTACTCCGGCAACTTCCTCGGCGGCACGCCATCAAGAGGAACTGAACCTTACGCCGACTGGCAAGGCCTGGCACTGGAAAGCGAGTTTCTGCCGGACAGCCCAAACCACCCTGAATGGCCGCAACCGGACTGCTTCCTGCGTCCTGGCGAAGAGTATTCCAGCCTGACGGAATATCAGTTTATTGCTGAGTAGCACCTGAAGCCCTCGTAATGAGGGCTTTATCCTTATATTGCTCAAATCACCAGCAAACACTGACATATTTGCAACTCAATATTCACAACAACCTTACACTGCGACACTATTTTCGCTATGGTTATGCGTAAGCATTGCTGTTGCTTCGTCACGGCAATATAATGAGAATTATTATCATTAAAAAATGATTTGAGGAGTAAGTATATGGCTGTAACTAAGCTGGTTCTGGTTCGTCATGGCGAAAGTCAGTGGAACAAAGAAAACCGTTTCACCGGTTGGTACGACGTGGATCTGTCTGAGAAAGGCGTAAGCGAAGCAAAAGCAGCAGGTAAGCTGCTGAAAGAGGAAGGTTACAGCTTTGACTTTGCTTACACTTCTGTGCTGAAACGCGCTATCCATACCCTGTGGAATGTGCTGGACGAACTGGATCAGGCATGGCTGCCCGTTGAGAAATCCTGGAAACTGAACGAACGTCACTACGGTGCGTTGCAGGGTCTGAACAAAGCGGAAACTGCTGAAAAGTATGGCGACGAGCAGGTGAAACAGTGGCGTCGTGGTTTTGCAGTGACTCCGCCGGAACTGACTAAAGATGATGAGCGTTATCCGGGTCACGATCCGCGTTACGCGAAACTGAGCGAAAAAGAACTGCCGCTGACGGAAAGCCTGGCGCTGACCATTGACCGCGTGATCCCTTACTGGAATGAAACCATTCTGCCGCGTATGAAGAGCGGTGAGCGCGTGATCATCGCTGCACACGGTAACTCTTTACGTGCGCTGGTGAAATATCTTGATAACATGAGCGAAGAAGAGATTCTTGAGCTTAATATCCCGACTGGCGTGCCGCTGGTGTATGAGTTCGACGAGAATTTCAAACCGCTGAAACGCTATTATCTGGGTAATGCTGACGAGATCGCAGCGAAAGCAGCGGCGGTTGCAAACCAGGGTAAAGCGAAGTAAACGTCATTCGTTTAAAATGAGAAAGCCGACTGCAAGTGAGTCGGCTTTTTTGTTGCTAACAATGGAGCACATTGCCTGATGCGACGCTGCGCGACTTATCAGGCCTGTGGTGATTCATCGGATACGCCACTCTGACGGCGCATCCGACAATTAAACCTTACCCGCGACGCGCTTTTACTGCATTCGCCAGTTGACGTAACAGAGCATCGGTATCTTCCCAGCCGATGCAGGCATCGGTGATGCTCTTACCGTAGGCCAGCGGCTCCCCGCTCTCGAGGCTCTGATTGCCTTCCACCAGATGGCTTTCCACCATCACGCCAATAATGGCCTTTTCGCCACCGGCAATCTGCTGGCAAACGTCAGCACAAACATCCATCTGCTTTTTGAATTGTTTGGACGAGTTAGCATGGCTGAAATCGATCATCACCTGTGCTGGCAGGCCTGCTTTGTTCAGCCCTTCTTTCACTTCAGCAACGTGCTTCGCGCTGTAGTTAGGCTCTTTACCACCGCGCAGAATGATATGGCAATCGCCGTTACCGCTGGTATTCACAATCGCCGAATGCCCCCATTTCGTTACGGACAGGAAGCAGTGCGGCGCACCGGCGGCATTAATGGCATCGATAGCCACTTTAATCGTACCGTCGGTGCCATTTTTGAAGCCGACCGGACAAGAAAGCCCTGATGCCAGTTCGCGGTGCACCTGCGATTCGGTGGTACGTGCGCCAATTGCGCCCCAGCTCATCAGGTCAGCGAGATATTGTGGGGTGATCATATCGAGAAACTCACCTGCCGCTGGCAGACCGCTGTCGTTAATATCAAGCAGCAATTTACGGGCTATACGCAGACCGTCGTTGATCTGGAAGCTATTATCCATATGCGGATCGTTAATCAGCCCTTTCCAGCCCACCGTGGTACGCGGCTTTTCAAAATAGACGCGCATTACGATTTCCAGCTCATCTTTCAGCTCTTCACGCAGCGCCAGCAAGCGAGTGGCATACTCTTTTGCCGCGACAGGATCATGAATTGAGCATGGGCCAATCACAACCAACAGGCGATCATCATTACCTTTCAGGATCTTATGGATCGCTTTTCGGGCATGGGCAACCGTATTCGCGGCATTTTCAGTAGCGGGGAATTTTTCCAGCAATGCGACAGGAGGAAGTAACTCTTTGATTTCTTTGATGCGTAAATCGTCGTTCTGATAATTCATGTCTGTTCCAGTGTTGCCATACTTATCTTAGTGAATGCAATACTTCCAATCTATATCTTCCGTCAGAATGTGTAAACGGGGTTTTACACTATGAACGGATTAATCCTGGAATTAGCAAGAAAAACGCCAGATTGTCGCGAAAAACGAGATCTCTCCTACAATTTCTAACTGTAACTCCTTTGTTTGTTAATTATTTCAAGATTCTCTGCTGCGTTTCATAACCTGGCTGAAATCTTAAACCAATGCCTTATATTCACCTGCAAATGCACTGTTGGAAGAGGTTATCCGACATAACGACCATAACAGGAGCATCCTATGAAAATGACAAAACTGGCCACATTATTTCTGACTGCCACTCTAAGCCTTGCCAGCGGTGCCGCACTGGCTGCCGATAGCGGAGCGCAAACTAATAACGGCCAGGCAAACGCCGCAGCTGATGCGGGCCAGGTAGCCCCTGACGCCCGTGAAAATGTCGCGCCAAATAACGTCGACAATAACGGGGTAAATACCGGTTCTGGTGGCACAATGCTGCATTCGGATGGTTCTTCAATGAACAATGACGGAATGACCAAAGATGAAGAGCACAAGAACACCATGTGCAAAGATGGTCGCTGTCCGGATATCAATAAAAAGGTACAAACCGGTGATGGCATCAATAATGATGTCGATACCAAAACCGACGGTACCACGCAGTAACCCTGCAAAATAGCCAATAATGGGAGAGCGGAGTCTCTCCCTTTTAATTTTTCACTTCTAAAAGCAGTATGATGTCATAAAGTTAAGTGAGAATAATTAAGGGATGACTCGTCATGGCGCACTCACACTCACACACGTCCTCACACCTGCCAGAAGATAATAATGCTCGTCGCTTGTTGTATGCTTTCGGCGTGACTGCCGGGTTTATGCTGGTAGAAGTCGTTGGTGGTTTTCTTTCTGGTTCTCTGGCATTGCTGGCCGATGCGGGTCATATGTTGACCGATACTGCCGCCCTGCTTTTCGCCCTACTCGCCGTGCAATTTTCACGTCGTCCTCCCACCATTCGCCACACTTTCGGTTGGCTAAGACTGACCACGCTCGCGGCGTTTGTGAATGCCATAGCCCTCGTGGTAATTACCATTTTGATTGTCTGGGAGGCGATAGAACGCTTCCGCACGCCGCGTCCGGTCGAGGGCGGCATGATGATGGCAATTGCCGTGGCTGGGTTGCTGGCAAATATACTTTCTTTCTGGTTACTTCATCACGGCAGCGAAGAGAAAAACCTCAACGTACGAGCAGCGGCACTGCATGTGCTCGGGGACCTGCTGGGTTCGGTTGGGGCTATTATTGCCGCGTTGATTATTATCTGGACTGGCTGGACACCTGCTGACCCCATTCTCTCGATACTGGTGTCGCTTCTGGTTCTGCGTAGCGCGTGGCGACTGTTGAAAGATAGCGTGAATGAATTACTTGAAGGTGCACCGGTATCGCTGGATATCGCTGAACTGAAGCGTCGTATGTGCCGGGAAATCCCGGAAGTCCGCAATGTGCACCATGTACATGTATGGATGGTAGGCGAGAAGCCGGTGATGACGTTGCATGTGCAGGTGATCCCGCCACACGATCACGATGCCTTGTTGGATCAGATCCAACACTACCTGATGGATCACTATCAGATTGAGCACGCCACCATTCAGATGGAATATCAACCTTGTCATGGGCCAGACTGCCACCTGAATGAAGGGGTGTCTGGCCATTCACATCATCACCATTAATGGGACAGCGCGCGTGAGCCTCTTTCACGTGCGCTGTTGATCCACATCCGGCTGCCGTTGAGCGCAATAAAGGTCAGGATGATGTACTCCAGAGACATGGCGTAAACGCCCTGAAGTGCAAAAATAACGACGCTAATCACGTTAATAATCACCCACAACAGCCAGTTTTCCACATACTTACGCGTCATCAGAATCATTGCCACGATAGATAACACCATCATGCATGAATCCCAGAACGGGAAAGCGTCCGGTTGCAGTTCAGGCATCACAACCTGTAATCCTAATGCTTGCATGATCATGACTGCCACGCGGGTCAAAAATGCAAACACCGGATTGATAAATACCGTCATCAGACCAATCGAAACAACGCAAACCGCCAACCAGCTGAGTGCCTTCGGCAATGGCAACCAGCGAATTTTCAACTCCGCCTCGTTCTGACTGGTTTGTCGCGACCACGCATACCAACCGTAAATATTCGCGGCAAAGAAAAACACCTGTAATAGCAGGCTGGCATACAGCTGAATCTGAAAGAAAATAATGCCAAACAAGGTGACGTTGATCAGGCCAAAGAAGTAGTTGCTGATCTTCTCCAGACTGGCAAGGCCAATACACAGCAACCCGGCGATCGTGCCTACCGCTTCGATCCATGAGAGATCATAACCGCCTGCCCCTATTGGTATATGTACCAGGATATTCTGCACACTAAAAAAATCCATCTTTCCCCCAAAGCGTAACGTTACGCCTTATTATTCGTTATCCACGTAGTGTAGCCGCAAAATCCAGCATACGATTGAGCGGCACCAGCGCCCTCTCTCGCAGCCTTTCATCAACATGAACCTCGTGATTGCTTCCTTCCTGTTCTAATGCCTCTGCGATGGACTGAAGGCCATTCATGGCCATCCACGGACAATGCGCGCAGCTGCGGCAGGTTGCACCCTCACCTGCGGTTGGTGCTTCCAGTAACTCTTTATCTGGCACTGCCTGCTGCATTTTGTAGAAAATGCCCCGATCGGTTGCCACGATAAGCCGCTGATGTGGCAATGTTTTCGCAGCAGCGATCAGTTGACTGGTGGAACCGACCGCATCCGCCATATCGACAATAGCTTGTGGTGATTCTGGATGCACCAGTATGGCAGCATCCGGGTATTCTTCTTGCAAGCGGGTTAACGCCTGAGTCTTAAATTCATCATGCACAATACAGGCACCCTGCCAGCATAGAATGTCTCCACCCGTCTGTTTTTGCACGTAACGCCCCAGATGTTTGTCGGGTGCCCAGATGATTTTTTCACCCAAACTATCAAGATGATCAATAAGTTCGACGGCAATGCTTGAAGTTACCACCCAATCTGCGCGCGCTTTTACCGCAGCAGAAGTGTTGGCGTAGACGACGACAGTACGATCGGGATGGGCATCGCAAAATGCGTTAAATTCTTCAACAGGGCAGCCGAGATCCAGTGAACATTCAGCCTGAAGTGTCGGCATCAGAATTGTTTTTTCCGGACTGAGAATTTTGGCGGTTTCTCCCATAAATCTCACCCCAGCGACTAACAAAGTAGAAGCGGGATGCTTTGCACCGAAGCGCGCCATTTCCAGAGAATCAGAAATACAGCCACCGGTTTCTTCTGCCAGTTGTTGAATTTCGGGATCGGTATAGTAGTGGGCAACCATCACCGCATTACGTTCTTTTAGCAGACGTTTTATCTTCTCGCGGTAATACGCTTTTTCATCAATGCTTAACGGCGTCGGCTTCGGGGGGAAAGGATAAATCGCCGTGTCTGGATCAAACATTACGCTCATCTTACCATCTCGTTTTACAGGCTTAACGTTAAAACCGACATTAGCGTAATATTCGCTGTTATCGGTGTAATTTGTTTTATATGCTAAACAAGATAGTCGAATGGTGGGGAAAAGTCACTCGAATTACGCCTAATTCCACCGACGTAGAGTTGCTTGCACAGTAAGCTCTGACGATGTCATCAGGTTTACAAAGTGAAATTGAGGATGCCTGAATAGCAAAAAAGCGCCTTTAGGGCGCTTTTTTACATTGGTGGGTCGTGCAGGATGACTCGCTTCGCTCGCCCTTCGGGCCGTCGCCGCGAGCGGCTCCGTTGTTTCGCTGCGCTCAACTCAAACCTGCTGCAGGTTCGAATCTTTGAGTATCGCAGATAGCAAAAAAGCGCCTTTAGGGCGCTTTTTTACATTGGTGGGTCGTGCAGGATTCGAACCTGCGACCAATTGATTAAAAG